>Ga0272441_10001094_pt1 | contig 57960 bp, 50 predicted proteins | sample SSMProp6N_FD_193582 | JGI IMG/M metagenome (GOLD analysis project Ga0272441, IMG submission 193582) | Marine sediment archaeal communities from Little Sippewissett salt marsh, Falmouth, MA, United States - SSM-Prop-6N | ecosystem: Environmental > Aquatic > Marine > Wetlands > Sediment ...
TGATCTGCACGTGCGGGGGGGGGGAGGGGGGGGAGGGGGAGCTCAGCCTTCGGGGCGCTCGTGCTCCCAGCCCTGCTCGGCGAGGCGCCGCCAGCGGGCCTCATAGAGGCGCTCGAAGAGATCGATGCTCTCCGGGAACTGCCGGCGGACCCACTCGCGAAGCTCGTTCTTGGCGATCTCGATGTCGACGCGCGGCAGCTCCGAATGGAGGATCATGGTGGTGAGGGCGTCCGCGCGCCGGCGAAGGTCGTCGATCTCTCGGCGCGCGCCCCGCTCGGCCCGGCGCTCGTCGAGGGAAAGCTCCTTCGGTGCGTTGCCATCGACGACGTGACCGCAGTCACACCGGACCTTGTGCCCGAACTGGAACAGCGTCACGTCGTATTCGTGGCCGCAGTTGGGGCAGACGACGGACACGACCTAGTTCCTCTCCTGCGAGTCCTTCTTCTCTGGAGGCGCCTGCCACTCGTCGCCGAGCGATCTGATGACGGCGCGCTCGAAGGCGGGGTTGACCATGAAGCCGTGGGCCTTCGCTCTTTGCAGGTTGGCCATGGCCAGCCATTTCTTCCCCTGTTTGAAGTGCGCGACCGCGAGGTTGTTGTAGGCCAGGCCGTAATCGCTCTTGATCTCTATGGCCTTCTTGTATTGGGATATGGCCTCGCCAAGCTTGCCCCCGCGTCCGTAGAGGTGGCCGAGCGAGCAGTAGGCCTCGGCGAACTTCGGGCGGAGTTCTATGGCCTTCTTGAAGTACCCTTCGGCCTCGGCCGTCTTGCCCCGGCCCGCTTTGATGAGGGCCAGATTGTAGTAGGGCTCCGCGAATGCCGGGTCGACCTCGACGGCCTTCTCGAACTCTGCCGCCGCCTCCTTCGTCTTGCCGGCCTGGACGTACAGGTTCCCGAGAGTGTTGCGAACCTCGGCGTCATCCTTCCTCTTCGCGACGAGAATGTCTCGCGCGCGCTCGGCGCGCATGACGGCGAGGTCGAGCCTTCCCTTCAGCGCGTAGAGGCCGGCGAGCTCGTAGTAGGCCCAGAAGAAGTTCGGGTCGACGGAGGTTATCACCTCGAGCTTCTCGCGCCGCTTCTCGGCGTCCGGCTCGAGGCGGTGGCGGAGGTACTTGTGGAGGGGCTTGGCCGGATCGCGGGCCAGGAGCTTGTCGTACTTGCCGATGAGCTCGTCCCGCTTCCCGCCCTCGATCATGAGCCGCTGGTAGGCGCGGTGGGCCGCCAGGTGTTCCGCGTCGCGGTTGATTGCCCGGCGATAGCGGTCGAGGGCCTCGCTCTTGCGGCCGGAGCGCTCGAGCGCCACGCCCCTCTTGTAGATGGCGTCGGCCGAAGCGCGAGCCGCTGCAGCGCTCAGCATGAGAGCGAGAACGGCACCGGCGGTATGCTTTAGCGACATCTGGCCACTCGCCTTCGCTCAGAACTCCTTGGCCTTCTTGCCCTCGCCGGGGCCGCCCTCCTTCAACTCGTGCTGGCCCCGCCACTCCTTTTTCTCTCTCATCTCCTCCTTCGCCTCCATATCGCGGCGGAACTTCTGCATCTTCCGCTCGCGCATATCGGCTTCGAACTCCATCACGTGCAGCGCGCGGTCGATTATCTCCCGCCGGGCGTCGGGCGGGAGGTCTCCCCGCTTGATGTTGAGCTCGAGCATCAGCGACCCCATCTTCAGCGACAGCTTGCCCGCCGGCTCTCCGCGGTCGGGCGGGGGGAACTTCAGCAGAAGGATGCCGTTCTCCATTTCCACGCATTCGAGGCCCTGCGACGCCGCCATGGCACGCACCGCCTGGATGAGAGGGACCCTCGTCAGCTTGAGCGTCACGGCCGACTTGCCGAGCTTCTCGCGCACGTCGCGGTGAAGCACGATGTTGATTTTGGCAGTCGCGGTGAAGAAGCTTATCGCCTCTGTGAGTGTGGTTCCCCCCTTGAAATCGAAAGAGACCCGTCGCTCCAGCTCTTCCCAGACGCGGTCGTCGTCGTCCTCGTCGTGCTCCTCCTCCTCGGCGTAGGAAAAGACGCAGAAAGCCGGGACAAGCAGCAGAGCCAGTATCAGCCTTCTCATGAGGCACTCCTTCCGCGAATCACATAGTCGCGCCGATCATTCTACACCGGCAAGCGGTCGAGTCAAGGTCGCTGCCCTGACTGGCCTGTCCCGGGGCTCTGCGGAGCGAAAGGCGTGGTGTGTGGAATGCCGGCAGCACGCTTTCCGCAGGCGCTCGACAGGGCGGGCGATTAAGGCTTGACAGGGGGCGCTGGTGGTGATACGCTGAAGACACGAGGTCACCACAAGCGGTCGATGGTCGCCGCGGGGGATGTTTCAGTGCCACGATGCATCAGGGCGGGTAACGGCATCAGGCGAGTGCATTTCGTTGAGCCGGGGGCGCCCGATTTCCACATCTTCAGCCGGTTCAGGCTCCCGCGCATAGGCGGGGTGCTGCTGGCGACCATCCTCCGCGATGCAGGTTATGAGACACGCGCTTACTGCGAAGACATGACTTCGCTGCGCCTGCGCGAGATCGGGGATGCCGACCTGGTAGGCATATCCACGGTCACCTCCACTGCTCCGGCGGCCTACCGGATTGCTGACGATCTGCGCGCGATGGGCGTCAAGGTCTTCATGGGCGGCCCGCACGTGACCTTTATGCCCGACGAAGCCCTGGAACACTGCGACTGGGTCTTCAGGGGCGAGGCGGACGAGTGGATCACGCAGGCCGTCGCCGCCATCGACGGGCGTTTCGACCCGGCTGAGGTGCAGGGCCTCAGCTGGCGCGACGTGGACGGGGACGGTTCGGTTCACCACAACGTGCGGCCGGAGTTCGTGCGGGAACTCGACGAGACGCCCGCCCCCGACTTCTCGCTGCTGCAGGGGGGCTTCTCGCTGGGCTTCCGGCGGACCGTGGTGCCGCTCGTCACCAGCAGGGGTTGCCCGTACGACTGCTCCTTCTGTTCGGTGACGCCCATGTTTGGGCGCTGCTACCGTTTCAAGTCGCCGGAGAGGGTCATACGGGAGCTCGTGGACCGGAATGCCTCGGGCAACCACGTCTTCTTCTACGACGACCACTTCATTGCGAGCCCCAAGCGCACCAAGGTCTTGCTCGACGAGTTCATCAAGGCCGACCTCGACTTCCGGTGGTCCGCACAGGTCAGGGCCGACATCACCAAGGACGAGGCGATGGTCGAGAAGATGGCCCGCTCGGGCTGCGAGGCGGTCTACATCGGCATGGAGTCGATCAACCCGGCTACGCTCGAGGAGTACAACAAGGGGCAGACGGTGCAGGATCTCGAGTCGGCCATCAAGGCTTTCCACCGCCACAAGATCAACATGCACGGCATGTTCGTCCTCGGCTCCGACACCGACACGGTCAAGACGATCCGCGAAACCGCACGCTTCGCAAAGCGGAACCGCATCCAGACCATCCAGTTCCTGATACTCACCCCGCTCCCCGGCACCCGGTACTACGACAAGCTCAAATCCGAAGGGCGGATCATCTTCGACGACTGGCGCCTATATGACGCTCAGCACGTCGTATACAGGCCCAAGCTGATGAGCGTTTACGAGCTGCAGATCGAGATGCTGAAGGCCACGCTCAGCTTCTACTCGAAGCGGCAGATCATCAAGCAGTTCCTCCGCTTCGAGTTCACGCACTCGATCATCACGGCGTACGGCAGGAGCCATGCGCTGAAGTGGCGGCGCCGGAACGCCGATTTCCTCGACCGCGTCAGGTCCCTTGGCGCGGCCGGCGCGCCGTTGGCCGCTGGGGCGTGGTAGGCGCAGCTGGCGCGCCCCCGGCGGAGCGTCTCCGGAGGCAGCTCCCTTGGCAAAACGATATTCGCCGCTCGCAGTGAGAGGCATCCTCTACGGCGACGAGACGGCACGTGAGGTGCTCGTCGCGCAGGGGCGTCAGGCGCTGGAAGAGGAGCTCTACGGCGCTGCGCTCCAGTTCTTCTGCGAGGCCGAGGACGCTGACGGCCTAGTCGAGATGAAGAGGCTGTCGCTTGATCTCGGTGACGCCTTCATCCTGAGGGCAGTGGCCGAGACCAGCCCTGAGCTTGTCCAGGAAGACGACTGGAAGCAGCTGATCGCGAAGGCTCAGCAACTGGGCAAGGACTCGATGGTCGACTTCGCCAACCGGTACCTGCACGGCGATGAACCTGCAGAAGAGCTCCCCCCGGGGGCCGAGCCCGACAAGGAGGTCTGAGGTGGGCGTCCTCGGGCGGTTCTCACTCGGCGGCAAGAGGGCCCTCGTTACGGGCGGATCGCGAGGACTCGGGCGTGCCATGGCCCAGGCCCTTGCCGAAGCGGGCGCCTGCGTCGCCGTCGTCTCCCGTCACCTTGACGACTGCCGGGCTGCGGCGGATGAGATCGCCGAGTCGGCAGGAGTCAGGACAGCGGCTCTTGAAGCCGATCTCTCGGAGCCGGCCGGTTGCGAGGCGGCCGTCAGGGGCGCGGGCGAAGAGCTCGGCGGCCTCGACATCCTTGTTAGCAACGCCGGAGTGAACCTGCGGAAGCCTGCGGTCGATTACACCCCGGAGGACTGGGACCAAGTACTCGATATCAACCTCAAGGCCGTGTTCTTCTGCGCGACCGCGGCGGCCAGGCTGATGCTCGACAAGGGCACTGGTGGCCGCATCATCAACGTGGCATCGCTTGCCAGCCGCGTGGGGCTAATGACGAACATCCCGCTGTATACGGCTTCCAAGGGCGGCGTGGCGGCGCTCACGTACGCGCTCGCGGGCGAGTGGGCGCCTCACGGCATAACCGTGAACGCCATCGGCCCGGGCTACATGGAGACGGAGATGACGAAGCCCCTGCTCGCTAGACCTGTGAGCAAGCGCGTCCTGGACCATATCCCCGCCGGCAGGTGGGGGCAGCCCGAGGACCTGGCCGGCGTGGTCGTCTTCCTCGCGTCGGAGGCGGCGGGGTATATCACTGGCCAGACCATATACGTCGACGGCGGTTACACGACGCGGTAGGGGGGTGCCATGAGGATCGTGAGGGCGATGGCGGCGCTGGCCGCCTTGGTGCTCGTGGTTTCGATTGCGGCGTGCGGCAGGAAGGGCGGCGCCAAGCCGACCGTTCGACTCTGGCATATCCAGGTCTCGGGGCCGACGAAGGAGGTGGTCGAGCGCGCCGTGGCGCGGGTGCAGGAGCGGCACCCCGAGGTCGCGATCGAGGCCGTCGGCTTCAAGAACGACCCCTTCAAGACAAAGCTGCGCCTCGCGATGGAGTCGGGCGATCCGCCGGATGTCTTTCATACGTGGGGTGGGGGGGGACTGCAGGAGTTGGTCGGGGCGCAGAAGGTACTGGCTCTCGATGACGCGGGGGACCTGTCGGCCTACAACGCCAGGGCGCTCGATTTCTGCTTGGCCTGTCCGCCCTCCTCAGATGCGCTGGTCACCTGCGCCCTGCCCGCCGATATCACGGCCGTCGTCTTCTGGTATAACCGCGAGCTATTCGAGACCCAGGGCCTGCAGCCGCCGGCGACCTACGCGGAACTCAGGACTGTGTGCAGGAAGCTCAAGGATGCAGGCATGACGCCCGTCTCGCTCGGCAACGCCCAGAAGTGGCCCGGCTGTTTTTACTTCATCTATCTCGCCACGCGCCTCGGCGCCTTTCGGCCCTTCGTCGAGGGGAAGTACGACGCCCCGAGCTTCATCGCAGCGGGCGACCGGATACGCGAGCTCGTGGACGCCAAGGTATTCAACCGTGGCTTCAACGGCATCAAGTACGATGCGTCGCGGCGCGAGTTCTTCGGCGGCAGCGCCGCGATGACCCTCATGGGAAGCTGGATACTCTCGCACGCGCGCGCGGAGGCGCCGGAGTTCCTTCCGAAGATGGACTGCTTTGCCTTCCCCGCTGTCGAGGTCGGCAAGGGCCGGCCGAAGACGGTCGTCGGCGGCATGAACGCGGGCTACGCCGTGAGCGCCTCGACGAAGCAGAAGGCGGTGGCGGTCGATCTGGTGAAGGAGCTCACCGGCAAACAGGCCGCCGAGGAGTGGGCCAAGACCGGACGCATCCCCGCTCGGACCGACGTCGACCTGGCCGGCGTCGACCGCGCGACGAAGTCGCTCATGAAGATCATGGCCGAGGCCGACGCCATCCAGCTCTACTACGACCAGGCGCTGCCGTCGGAGCTGGCTCGAGTTCACAAGGAAACTGTGCAGGCCCTGTTCGCCGGCACCATGACCGGCGCCGAGGCTGCCGCCGAAATGGCCGCGGCCGCCGAGAAGGCGGAGTAGATCCGGAGGCCGCGCTTGCCCGCACGTCCCGGCCAGAGGCGCCTGAAGATCGAGGCCTGGGCGCTCGTCGGCCCGGCGGTGCTGATCTACGCCCTTTTCGTCCTCGTGCCCATAGCTGGCGCCGTCATCATGAGCTTTGCCGATCTCCGCCTCTCGGGCGGAGGGTGGACCTTCACGTTCGGCAATTACGCCGAAGCGCTCGGTGCGCCTCTCTTCTGGCGGGCGCTCGGCCATAACTTCCTGCTGCTGGCGGCGTCGCTGCTGGTGCAGATCCCTGCGGCGCTGGGGCTCGCCCTCTTCGTCGCCCACCTCGGGCGGCTGAGGAGCTTATTCCGCGCGGGGTACTTCCTGCCGATGATGATCACCTCGGCGGCCATAGGCTGGGTGTGGGCGCTCATCTTCGACCCGGTGTCGGGGCCGGTCAACTCGCTGCTCGAGTCTTGCGGCGTGGGGGCGGAGTCGCTCCCGGAGTGGCTCGGCTCGCAGTGGCTGGCACTGCCCACGGTGATCTTCGTCATCAGCTGGCGATATATCGGCTTCCACATGGTGATACTGCTGGCCGGGCTGATGTCGATTCCGCAGGAGTTGTACGAGGCGGCGCGCGTCGACGGCGCCGGCGCGTGGGAGTGCTTCCGCTACGTGACTCTGCCGCAGATGTCGCGGCCGCTGAAGATATCCGCAATGCTGGCCGTCGTCGGCTCCATGCGGTACTTCGACCTGGTCTACATTATGACGAAGGGAGGGCCGGCGGGGGCGACGGAACTCCTCGCCACCTACATGTTCAGCGTCGGGCTCGAGGAAGGCGGCAGGTATTCGTACGGCGCGGCGTTGGCGGTGCTCCTCTGTGTCGTCTCGTTTGCCGTCGTCGGCGGGGCCAGGCTGCTCCTGCCCCGGGAGGAAGAGGCGGAGGTGGTGCGGTGACGGCCGAAGGCGAGAGGACGACGGCCCGCCGGGCGCTACGCGTTGCCGCGTGGGCGCTCGCGCTCGCATGGCTGGTCCTCACGGCGTATCCGCTGATTTGGGTTATCGTGACAGCCTTCAAGACCCGGGCCGAGTACAGCGGCAATCTGTGGGGGCTGCCTTCCTCGCCCACCTTTGGCAATTTCACGGATGCCCTCGGCAAGGACCTCAGCTTCACGCGCTTCTATCTGAACGGCCTCGTCGTGACGGTGACGGCTGTCGTCGTCACGACGTTCGCCGGTGCCCTGGCGGGGTATTCACTGGCGAGGCTGAGGTTCCGGGGCTCCGGCCTTGTCCTGGGAGCTTTCGTTCTGGGGCTGGTGGTGCCGATACACGCAACGCTCATCCCTCTGCACAGGATGGAGACGGCGGCGGGACTCGGCGACACGCTGCTCGGCCTCGCATGCCCGTACGTTGCCTTCTCGCTGCCTGTGGCGGTTGTCCTCTTCAGAGGCTTCTTCGCGTCGCTGCCGGTCGAGATCGAGGAGGCCGCCCGCCTCGACGGCGCGGGCAGGCTGCGCATCGTGTTCCAGATCGCCATGCCGCTGAGCAGACCCGCCGTGGCCACTGTGGTAATCTTCACGGGCGTGACCCTGTGGAACGAGTACGCCTTTGCGCTCGCGCTCCTCGAGAGCCCGGCCAATTACACGCTGCCTCTCGGCCTCGACAGGTTCAGTTCGGCCTACGCCGTGAACGTGCCGCTGACCTGCGCCGCCATAGTGATGGGGCTCGCCCCGGTCATAGCCGTCTACCTGCTCGCCGAGCGCCACATCACGCGCGGCCTCGCGGCGGGCGCCATCAGGTAGCGGCTTCTCCTCGCTGAGCTTGACCGCAAGCCGGTCTTGCACTAGAAGATGGTCCAGGGAGGGCACGAGATGAAGCTGAGCTGGCACAACATCGATATGCACTACAAGCACCCCTTCAAGATCGCCCGGGCGGACACATACAGCATGTCATCGAACGTCATCGTGGAGATCGAGCACGACGGAGTCATCGGCCTGGGCGAGGCGTGTCCGGTGGAGTACATGGGCGAGAGCCGGGAGAGCGTCATCGAAGGACTCGGGGAGATCGAAACCGAGGGGCTGCTCGGGAATGACCCCTTCAGGTTGGAGGCCGTGACCGCGATGCTGAAGCAGCGCTTCGGGCGCCGCGGCGCCCTCAGGTGCGGCGTCGACCTCGCGCTGCACGACCTGACTGGGAAGCTCCTGGGAGCGCCGCTCTACCGATTCTTCGGGCTCGAGCGTGAGAAGGCAGGGCGCACCTGCTGGACCATCGGCATCGACGAGCCGGACGTCATGCTCGAGAAGGCCGGTGAGGCCGCGGGCTATCCGCTGAAAGTCAAGCTGGGGACCGAATACGACATCGAGATCATTCGGGATCTGCGCGCGCAGACGCCCGAGCCCATACGCATCGACGGCAACTGCGGCTGGGACATCGACCGCGCGATAGAGGTCCTGCGCGGCATCGAGAAATACGACATAGACCTCTGCGAGCAGCCGTGCCATCCCGACCTCGACGACCGCGTGGGGGAGGTCGCGAGGGCGACGTCGATCCCCGTGCTCGCTGACGAGTCGGTGGACGACGCCGCAGACACGGCGCGCTTCGTCGGCAGCTACGACGGCATCAACATCAAGCTCACCAAGTCCGGCGGGCTGCGCGAGGCGGTTGCCATGATCCGCGTCGCCCGTGCGCACGGCATGGTCGTTCAGATCGGGTGCATGGGGAACTCGTCCGTCTCGATCACTGCTGCCGCGCACATCACGCCACTGGTTGACTTCGTCGATCTCGATTCGCCGCTGCTGTTCTCCGACGATCCGTACCGTGGCGTCGAGATCGAGCCCGGCGGCCAGATGGTGCTGCCCGACGCGCCGGGCATCGGTGCAATAGCGAGGTGACCGGAGCTACCTGTCGGCCCCCAGCTTCGCGACCACCTCGGCCGCAGCTCCGTAGAGCGCGTCCGCCTGCGCGGCGAGGTCCGCGCTGGGCAGGTAGGGCCAGTACGACTTCGCACGGATGATCGTCCTCGTGCGCTCGTCGAGCAGCGCCTGGCAGCGCGCGGCGAGCCCGTCGCCCAAGGCAGCGCGCGTCTTCTCGTCATTGAGGGCCTTCTCGATGAAGACGCGAGCCTCGGCCTCCTGCGCGCCCAGGCGGATCATCTCGAAGCGCATTGTTGCCACGGGCCCCTCGGGTCCCGGCGAGAGCACGTAGGGCGTCGAGTTGGAGAGCTTCAGCTGCGCCCATCCCGTCTCGGGGTATCTTCCCATGATTGGGAAGGCACGGCCGCGCTTGTCCTTGATCACGCCCCAGAAGTCAGCGCCCATCCGGCCGAAGCCGCGGATGCCTGCTGTCAGCGCCCCCTCGAGGCTCATGCGGTACATTCCGAGCGGCGCCCACGTGCGCATCGCGCCAACCGTGTTGCTGCCGGCGCGCGGGAAGGTGGTCCTGAGAATCTTGCCCGGCTTCCATCCATGGAGGCGTTTCTTCGAGGGGTCCGGCGCCTGCGGCGAGCTCCAGACGTCGCAGTAGTAGCCCACCGCCTGCCCGTGGATGTCGTTGCCCCGGGCGTGGGAGTTGAGCACCCACCGCAGGTCGGGCACCACCGACTTCATCCCTTCGATCACCGTCTTGCTCGGTCGCGTGTCGCCGGCGATGCCGAGCATCATCGACTTCTCGATCCCGCGCTTGGCCAGGATCTTGCGGAGGCCGTCGAAAACGGGCTTCCAGAAGGCGGGTGCCTCCGGCGTGCCCCAGGGGGGGCCTTCCTCTTGCGTGAGCTTCCCCGTTCTCGGATCGATGACGGTGAAGAGCGGTTTCCCCTCGGGCTTTGTCTTATCCTGACGATTGAAGTAGATCGCCCCGAGGTACATGTCCCAAGCGTAGATGCAGACGACCTCCGGTTTGCCGAGGTGATCGAGGGCCGTGTCGAGGTACCTCTCGACGATGCTGAAGTCGTGGTCCCAGCCGCCGGGCTTTCGGATCCAGCGGACCATGGTGTGCTCATTGCCAAAGTGCGTGCGGCAGACGACCGGGATGGCGACGTAATCGGCGCCCGCGCGGCCGATAAGCTCGAAGGCCCTCTTGACGAGCTTCCAGTGCTTCTCCGACCAGAGCTCCACGCCGTACTTCAGGGCCACCGACTCCGGCGACTGGACGAGCCCGACGTGGGTGACGAAGTCCTTCGGGTTGGGCAGGTTCCAGCCATGGATGCTTATCTCTACGGGAACAGAGACGGGCGCGGCGCCGTCGGCTGTAACCTTCACTTCGCCCTTGTAGGCGCCAGGCTTCGAGTCGGCGGGAACGTCGACGGTCACCAGCAGCGGCAGCACTGCTCCGTCGCCGTCGGGGCGCGCGAGCACCGCCTGGGGCGGCGACTCGTCGAGCGTGCCGAAGCAGGCCTTCGCCCCGCGGCCCCGTCGGGGCCCGTCGGGGAGGGCGTACCGTACCTGAACGGCCGATGCGGGCAGCGAGGCGTCGCCGGGGCCTTTCAGGTCGCTGACCGTGACCTTCAGCGCTTTGATCTCCGTTCTGGACCCGACGACCAGCTGGCCCGCGAAAGAGCCGTTGCGCGCGCAGGGGATGCTCAGCGGGCGCGGCGGGGCGCAGGGGTCGCCGAAGTCGCCGACGAGCACGCGCTGGGCCGGGTCGTGTACCCACACCTGCAGGCCGGCAGGGCGCGCCGAGTTCGGCTCGACGCCCGAGCCGTCGGGCGCGGTGAGCTTGACGTCCTTCAGCGCGATCGTCGACCACCGGCAGTATGACTTCGAGTGGACCCGCGGCTTGCCGGTGTAGAGGATATCGTCGGTGAGCGGGCGGTGTACCTCCAGGGCGAGGACGTTGACGCCTTTCCTCAGGGCCGAGGTCGGGATCTTAACGGTCGATAGCCGGCGGACGCGCTTGGCGAACTGCGCGGGGTATCTCTTCGGATCGCCGAAGCCTAGGCGCAGCAGATGGCCGTCGGGATCGACGTAGGCGTCACGCGGGTAGTCGTCGGCCGGGGTGTCGGGGGTGATCTGCCCCGCCGGCATGTGTGCGCGGGCGACCTCCCTGCCGTTGACGTAGGCGACGAGGCCGCCCCCGAACTCGGCCGAGAGCTCCAGGCCCCCGGCGAGCGCCGGGTCCTCGACGCGGAACCGTCCGCGCAGGCACACGAGCGAGACGATTCTCTTCCTGTCCTCCTGCAAAGGCAACCTGAGGCGTCCCCACGAGCCGTCGTCGAAACCGGTGGCGGTCCAGCCTTCCGGAGGCGGCGCGGACGAGCGCAGCACGGCCTTGTCCATCCTGTAATTGTAGCCGAAGCGCAGGGCCTGGACCTCGCCGGATGCGCGCTTAACCTGCTCCGTCTTCCATACCACGAAGCCCCGCCACGGGGTGGAGCTGGCGAGCACGGTGACACGCTCCGCCGATGGCGCCGGCGCGCCTGCGATCACGAATGCCAGCGCCGCGAGAGCGGCCGTCACGCGCACGTTCATGCGAACTCCTCCAGCCTGCGGGCCACCTCTGCTGCGGATGTGGGCCGGTCGTCGGGGTCCCTGGCGAGCATCGCCAGGATGAGCCCCTCGAGGGCCTCTGGGATGTCCTCGCGGAGTTCCGACGGGGGGCGTGGCTCCTCCTCGGTGACCTTCTTGAGTATTTCGAGGGGCGTGTCGCCGTCGTGGGGGATGCGGCCCGTCAGGCACTCGTAGAGGACCGTCCCGAGCGAGAAGATGTCACTCCGCGCGTCGACCGCAAGGCCGTGGGCCTGCTCCGGGCTCATGTAGTGGTATGTCCCGAGAACGCCGCCGTCCACTGTGAGGCGCGCTTCCCTGACGATGAGGGCGATGCCGAAGTCGGTGATGACCGCGCGCCCTGCGGGGTCGATCAGGATGTTCTTGGGCTTCAGGTCCCGATGTATGACGCCCGCCTCGTGGGCCACGGCGAGTCCGTCCGCCACCTGGCGCAGGATGCCGCAGGCCTCCGCGACGCCCATGCCCTCGGGCCGCTCGATGAACTTCGAGAGGTCGGAGCCCTCGACGAGTTCCATTACGAAGTAGTGGAGGTCGGTGTCCCGGCCGATGGTGAGGACGTCGATGATGTTCGGGTGACGGAGATGGGCGCCCGCGGCGGCTTCACGGTGGAAGCGCTCGACGGCCTCACTCGAGCCCGCGTACTCGGGCTTGAGGAGCTTTACGGCCACCGTGCGGCCCAGTTCCACGTCGAAGGCCCTGAAGACCGAGCCGAAGGCTCCGTCGCCCAGGGCCTGCGGATCGCGGTATCGCCCGCCGGGCGCGAACAGCCGCTCGAGAGCGGAGGGCTCGGCCCGGCCCGAGGCTGTGCGCACGATGAACTGCGTGCTGTCATAGAGGATCGCCATGGCTTCGTTGATATTCGACCGTGCCAGGCGCGGCGTGGCGAACTCGTCCCCCAGCATCCTCTCGAGGAGTGCCCGGACGGGCGTCGGAAGAGGCGCCACCGTGGTTGCGTCGGCTTCGGGCACGCCCGGGGGATCTTCGGCCGACATCACCCGGATGAGCTCCTTTTCGGGGAAGGGCCGCCTGCCGGTTATCATGTGAAGGAGGACGAGCCCCAGGCCGCGGATATCCGCCCTGTTCCCGCCGGCGCCGCCCTTGTGCTTCAGATTCCCTCTGGCCGCTGCCGAGCCCAGGTCGATTATCACGGGCGTGCCATCGTCCCGCACGATTATGTTCGAACTCTTGACGCCCCTGTGGACGACCCCGCAGGCCTCGGCGTGGCACACGGCGTCGGAAAGGCGGTGGGTGATCTTCAGGGCTCGCGGGACCTCCAGGGGCCCTCCCGTCTCGATGGCCTCGTCCAGATGGGTGCCCGACACGTATTCCATGACGATGGCGAGGCCGGTGGTGCCGTGGTGTTCGGGATCCAGGCGCAGGACATCGATGACGCGAGCGATGTTAGGATGATCGAGCCTCGCGCCGAAGACCGCCTCCTGCCTCTGGGCTTCCAGGGCGTCTTCGCTGACATGAAGCGGCGACTTGAAAACCTTGAGGGCAACGGTCTTGGCGAGGTCCTCGTTAACGGCGCGGTATACGGTGGCGCTGGTGCCGACGCCGAGGACCTCCTCGCAGGAGTACTTGCCTATCACGGTGGGTTTACCGTCATCCGGCAACGTCTTGCCTCCGGAGGGAAGCGCGGCCGCGGGGCCTCGACCTCACCTCGAGCGCCCCTCGGCCCTCGTCTCGAGATGCGAGGCTATCCTCTGCTTGAGGCCGGCGGCGGCGGCCCGGGGGTCGTCCGCGCCTATCACCGACCGGCAGACCGCGACTCGCTCGGCGCCGGCGGCGAGGAGTTGCCCGACGTTGCCGGCGTCAATTCCGCCGATGGCGAAGACGGGCAGCTTGGCCTCCTCGAAGGCCCTGGCGGCCACGTCCAGCCCGATGCCGGGCCTGCCCTGCTTGGTGGGCGTCGCCCACACTGGGCCGATGGCGAAGTACGTGGCCCTGTCTATCATCGCCTGCCGGGCCTGCTCGACCGAGTGGGTCGAGCGCCCGATGATGGCGCCGGGGCCGAGGAGCGACCGCGCGTGCGCGACGCCGAGATCTCCCTGTCCGAGGTGTACGCCGTCGGCGCCCGAGATTCTGGCGATTTGAGGACGGTCGTTGATAATGAAGGGCGTTCCGGTGCGGTTCGTGAGTTCGCGCAGTGCCGATGCCTTCTCGAGGAACTCGGCATCCTCCATTTCCTTCTCGCGGTACTCGATCATATCGCAGCCGCCCGTGATGGCGTTCTCAGCGACTTCCAGCAGCGGGCCCGAGCAGGCGGCTTCGGTGAGGATGGCGTACAGCCTTACGTCCGCGAGCACGCCGGCGGACGCATGGGAGAGCAGGAGCTCCTTCTCGATGGCGTAGACCTCGTAGCGCATCTTCTCGTAGGCCCCGGCCGCGTCCGACGAGAAGGTCTTGGCGTATTCCTCGAGAACGCGCAGCGACTCCTGGGCTCGCTTGAAGGCGCTCTCGACCACCTCCTCCTCGGTGGCGCGGCGCATCTCGTCGGAGGCGATGATGCGCGTGCCGACGTCGTCCTCGATGTTGCGGCTGCCGAGGGCCTCCTTGGGGGGGAGTATGGATCGCGAGAGCATCCCGGCCTGATGGCGCAGATTCTTGAGGCGCATCGTCGCCGGGGCGCTCCCGAGGACCAGCCGAGCGTACTCCTCCGCGACGCGCAGCCCCTCGCGGAGCCGATTCGCGTTGGCGTCAATGATGCGCGCGGTGGTAGGTGTCGCCTTATCCGACACGGGCTTCCCCCCTGTCTCCCCGAGCAGGATTCTACCGCGTATCAGCAGAAACGTCAAGATGCCGGCTGCGGCCGTCAGGAGCCCCCGATTTCGCTTGACTGCGGCTTGCTCGTGGGTGATACTCCAATGAGACCCACGCCGGAGGCACCCGCGGGCAGCCCGGAGCTGCCCGTTCCCGTAGAGTACAGGTCTCCGCCGGCCGAGAGGTGCATGCCCAGTGTCCCCGCCCATGGCGCCAGGTGCTGCGAAGAAGCGGACCCTTGGGGCGGCGCACCTTCTCCTCATCAGCTTTGCAGCCGCCATCGCCGTGGGAACAGTCCTGCTCTGGTTGCCCGTCTCGACCCGGGGCGAGCCGATCAGCCTCTTGGACGCCCTCTTCACCGCCACCTCAGCTGTTTGCGTTACGGGCCTGATCGTTGTCGACACCGGTGCGAAGTTCAGCCACTTCGGCCACGTCGTCATTATCGCCCTGATCCAAGCGGGCGGGCTGGGCATCATGACCTTCTCCACGCTTATCTTCATTGCCTTGGGACAGAAGGCCGGTCTCAGGCAGGGGAACATCATCCGCGACGACTTCTCTGTGGGCGGGCCGGTCAGCCCGCGCAGGCTGGTCGTCTGGATAGTGGTCGTCACCTTCGCCATCGAGGCGGCGGGGGCAGTGCTGCTCTTCTGGCCGATGATCTCGCGGGAGGGCGCTTCGGCAGCGCACGCGCTCAAATCGTCGATCTTCCATTCGATCTCGGCCTTCTGCAACGCGGGCTTCTCTCTCTATACGACGAGCATGACGGAATTCCGCACCATGTGGCTCATGAACATCACCGTCACCGGGCTGATCGTCATTGGCGGCATCGGGTTCCCGGTCATGACTCATCTGGTCTACGTGGCCAAGCAGCGCGTTGCCGGGAAGAGGGTGAGGGTTAACCTGCATACGCGGCTGGCGCTGGTCGCCACGGGGGTGCTCCTCGGTGTCGGCTTCGTGCTTTTCCTTCTCAACGAGGGCACCCATGAGATGCGGGGTTTGCCCTTCTGGGAGCGGATGTGGGCGTCCTGGTTCCAGTCCGTGACTACGCGCACGGCGGGCTTTAACACCATTGACTTCGCCAAGGCACACGAGGGATCGCTCTTCGCGTCGTCAATCCTGATGTTCATCGGCGGATGTCCCGGATCAACGGCCGGCGGCGTAAAGGCGACCACCTTCGCGGTGATAGTCGTGCTGATCATCTCGATGTTCCGCGAGCGGGGGAGGGCCGAGGTGCTCGGGCGAACGCTGCCCCAGACCGTGATCCGGCGGGCGATGGTCGTCGTCGCGCTCGAAGTGGCGCTGGTGTTCGCGGTCACTGTGGTCCTGCTTCTCACGCAGCAGCACGTGGCCTGGCCGGGAGGAAAGGGCCCGCTTGCCTGCCTGGTCTTCGAGGTCTGCTCCGCGTTCGGCACCGTGGGCCTCTCTACCGGTATCACCGGGCAGTTGAACTCCCTGGGCAAACTGGTCATAATTGCGGCAATGTTCATCGGGAGGCTCGGCCCGCTCGCGCTGGTCCAGTCCATCGCGGGGGAGACGAAGCGAGCGGGTTACGAGTATCCTGAAGAGAACGTGATGGTGGGGTAGGGAGGCGCGCATGGATACCTTCGCGGTTCTTGGGCTTGGACAGTTCGGAATGACCGCGGCCCTCGCCCTCGTCAACGAAGGCAAGGAGGTGATGGTCGTCGACACCGAACGTGACAAGGTGAACGAGATCAAGGATCGCGTAGCCTCGGCGGTTGTCGCCGACTGCTCGGACCGCTCGGTCGCCGAGAAGTTCCTCTCGGAGGAGATCGACTGCGCCATCATCAGCCTCGGGCAGCGTTCCGAAGCGGGCATCCTCTCGACTCTCTACGCCAAGGAGCTTGGAGTCAAGCATATCGTCGTCAAAGCCAACTCGATCGATCACGGCAAGATACTCGCGATGGTTGGGGCCACACAGGTGGTTCATCCGTCCGAGGCGCAGGCGAGGCGTCTGGTAAGTTCGCTCGTCAGGCCGAATATCGTTGAGTACCTGCCCCTCGTCGAGGGGTACTCGGTGGTCGAAATCAAGACGCCCGAGGGTTTCGTCGGCAAATCCCTGAAGGATCTCAACCTGCGCCACGACTACATGGTGGACGTCATCGGTGTCAAGTCGGACGGCGGCCTGAATATCATTCCTTCGGCTGACGAGCAGCTCCCGGCCGGGAGCTCGCTGCTGGTGATCGGCCTCGATGGCGACATCGAGCGGCTTCAGCAGGCCTGAGGTCGCGCTCGCTGCCGGAACTTGCCTGCCAGAATGAGCGCCATCGCGCTCAGCAGCCCCAGGGCAGTCAGAATTATCCCGAGGCGAGGCCCCGCGGGACGGTACTCGAAGACGACCGCGTGCTCGCCACCGTCGACCGGCACCCCGCGGAAAATGAAGTTCGCCCGCAGAACGGGCTCCTCGACGCCGTCGACGGTTGCCCTCCAGCCCGAGGAGTAGCTGTCGCAGAGGATCAGCAGCCCCCTGCCGGCGGCTGCGCAGCTGATCTCGACGCGGTGAGGTTCGTATGAGACGATCCTCGCGTACTCCTTCCCCGGCCCCGGCGGATCAAAAGGGGGCGGCTCGGTTTCGATGATCGCCTCGCGGGCGGGATCGAAGCGGCGCTGGAAGAAGGCGTCCCTCGCCTCAGCCGTGGTCCGTACGCGCTTCGCGCGGTGGACCAGCAGTGCCCTCGGCACAGCCCGGGGGTTGTGCAGCAGTTGCAGGTTACCAGAGGCCGCCACCTCCTGAAGGTGTTCCGCGGCGAGCGGCGCGCCCCGCTTCGCGAGCACGTAGTCGGCGGCCATGAGGTTGAGGGCGGGGTGGTAGCGCTGAATCCGGTAGAGCGCATAAGGCGGCCCCTTCGGCTTGTCGGCCATCATGAAACCGAGGTCCGAGAGCCTCTGCGTGATAAGCTGGTCGTAGCCGTTCACGGTGTCGATTTGCAGGTAGGAGCCGATGTTCAGGTTGTAGATGTTGCCCACCATCGCCACGCGCGAACGGCCTCCCTCCGGGGACCTCACCGCCTCGGCGATACCGCGCGGCCAACCGTACTCCTGGGTCGCCGTGGGCTGGATGAACCCGCCCATCGTCCACGCGAGATCGATCATCACGGCCGCCACAGCTACGGCTCCGATCCGGCCCCGGAGTTTCGGAATCCGCCCTGACCAGAAGAGGCCCGCCACAAGTGCCGCCAGCACCGCGGCCACCACAAGGGCGCCGACCGTTGCCGAATGAGCGTTGAGGACGTGCTGCTCCGTGAGACCGGTGCTGGAGAAGCGATAGCGGCTGTTCTCGAAGCACCACCTGATGATGGCTTGGAAGGCTGTCCCCCTGTAGGTCAGCATCCTCAGGAAGAGTGCCGCGGCGGCCAGGAGCATCGCCACCCCCGGCAGAGAGCTCCGGAAGCCACGCAGGAGAGGCCGGGCCTCCTCGCGCACGGTGTCCTTTGCCAGCTCGGTGACCCCCTGGCATGCGAGCATGGCGACGGCAAGCTGCATGAGCAGGACCATCCTGTTGGGGCAGCGCATCGCCGTGGCGAAGGGCAGGAGGTCGAAGATGATCGTCGTCAGCCCGAGGTGTTCGCCCAGGCCGACCGCGAGGGCCAGAACGCTCGCGAAGAGGAGGAACCTGGTCCTTCCCGAACGTGCCCGCCGCACCGCGCCGTAGACGGCGAGCGCAAGCGCGCATACCCCGACGTAGCAGCATGCCTCCCAGAAGAAGCTCCTGCCCCAGTAGGTGCTGATCCCGTGCCGGCCGACCACGTCCGCTGGGTCGCCCAGAATCCTCGGCGACACGAGCGTGAGGAGCGACTCCGGCGGGAAGCTGTAGGCGTTGGCGAGCTTCGTGCCCAAGCCGCTGCCGCGGGCCGACTCAGCGAGCGTTCCGGAGGTCGTCAGGACGAGACAGGCGGATACGAGCAGTCCGACGAGGCCGGCGGCCAGGCCCAGCCCGATCGTCCTGGGCAGCTGACGCTTCGCCTCGCTTCCCGCCCAGGCGGTCGTCTCGCCGGCGAGGCGGAGCCACAGGGCGGCTCCGATCCGCCAGATGGCGTAGGAGACGCCGCCGACCAGGATGACGATCGTCCCGGGGGGGTTGCCCACAACGACGGCGCCGCCGAGGGCGAGGCCCAGTAGGCCGGTGTCGAGGAGGGGGCGCTTGCCGTCGAAAAGCCTGTCCACCATGAGTATCACGAGCGGCAGGAACAGGAATGACCACACCCCGGCGATGTGGCCGGCATAGATGCGCGGCACGGTCATGCCGCCCGAAGAATAGACGAGGCCTGCGACCATGCCCGCCGCCGGCGGATGGCCCCAGCGTCTCGCGAGCGCATATGCTGCCAGGCCCGCCAGGAGCAGGCTGATGAGCAACGACCACGAGTAGGCCAGCGACAGGGGCAGGACCGCGAAGAGCGCGCTCATCGGGTAGAAGGAAGACGTCGCCGCTCCGGCGGCGTGCGGATGTCCGCAGAGGACGTGGGGGTTCCAGAGTGGCAGCTCGCCCCGCGCGTAGGCCCGGGCGTTGAAAGCGTGACCGGGCAGTGTATGCGTGAAGGTGTCGACCCCGCCGGGCACCTGGCCGGGCAGCAGGCTAGTGCGGAAGAGGAGGAGAACGAACGCTGCCACCCCCGCCACGGCGAGCATCCACGGGCGCCACGAAGTCTCTCCGCTGGGCTTTGGCGGGCGCTCGGAGATTTCCACAGCTTCTCCGCAGGTCGGGCGGGGATCCGCCGGGGCTCAGGCGTCGGGGACAACCTTGTGGACGATATCATGCTCGCGGACACGCTCCGACGTCTTGATGCCGACCATGTCGCCCGGCTTGGCCTCTTCGACGACGGCGTTATCGATCTGCATGGACTCGACGACCTGGGTGAAATCGGTGGTATGGCCCTTGATGTGGATCTGGTCGCCCGTCCTGAGTGTGCCCTCAGTCATCTCCAGTGCCGCGACTGAAGGCTTGGCGAAGAACTTCACGACCTTGGCTACCTCTACCTCCATGGGCGGGCCTCCTTTCCGGCCGGGCATCGAGCGCGCTCCCCGATGATCCTAGGCCGGGAGGGCAGGGCCGTCAAGGTGAAGTGGCGGCCGGCGACTCCTCTGGCCTTCTGCAGACCGCGATGATCGAGGAACCTACGGGCATGTTGGTGAGCGAGAGAGCGAGTCGCTCGATGGACATCACCGCCCCGAGAGCGGCATTGAGCGCACGGCCGGGCACGCGCACACGGTAGATGGCAGGTCGACCACGGGAGAGAATCCGCCCGGCCAGGCGCTGGAGCGCCACTAGCGGGAGCAGCAGCGACGTCCAGTAGGTCATCCGCTCGACAGTGAAGCCGGCACCCTCGAGGACTTTGCGGAGCTCCCGCCGGCTGTAGCGGCGCCTGTGATGCAGGGACATGTCGTGGGAGCTCCAGAGCCACTGGCAGGCCGGCACGGTGACCATCAGCGTCCCCCCCGGCGCCAGGAGCTCCCGCACCGCTACGAGCGCTCGGGCGTCGTCGTCGAGGTGCTCAAGCACGTCGAGCAGCGTGATGGCGTCGAAGGGGCCGTCTACGGGGATGTTGTCGGGCAGAGATCCCCGGAGGGCGTTGAGCCCCAGTTCCTCCTTCGCCATTCGGACCATCTCGGCGTCGGGCTCGACGAGAGTCACGTCGCCGAAACGGCCGAGCTCCGACGTGAGCACCGAGCAGGCTCCGCCGACGTCGAGCAGCCTGAGCGGCTTGCTGGGAAGACGGGCCTCGAGCCACTTCATCACGAGTCGGCGCTTGGCAATACGCCAGAAGTGCCGACGGTCGAGGTCGTAGTGCATCCTGTAGGCAGTCCTGTCCATGGACCTATCTCCGGGGATGCCCGCTTGCCGTTCGCGATGTTACTCCCGCCGCCCGGGGGGTCAAGGGAAAGCGGGGCCGGGCCGGCGAATCGCTTGAATTCCGGCGGCGATGGGCTATCATATCAGCGTAATGAGGATACTCATCGTCAGACCAGGTGCCTTGGGCGACACCATCATGGCTGAGCCGCTCGTCCGCGCCATGGCGGGGTGGAAGAACATCGGCCTGCCCGGCGAGGTGGTTGTCGTCGGGACCGTCCCGCAGAACAAGATGATCGGTGCTGATCGGTCGATCGACGTTGACGGCCTCAACTTGGGCGCCTTCTTCGAGCCCGAGGGTACGCTCGACCCGAAGGCGGCGGAAGACCTTTCGAACTTCGACCTTGCCATCTCGTTCTGGGGCGAGGGCTACGATGAATTCTCCGCGAACCTCGAGCGGATAGGCTGCCGCAGCACTGCGGGCAGGCCGGCGTTCCCCGCGGAGGGCTCGGGGGTCCACGCGATCGACCACATGCTGTCCGTCTGTGCCGAGATGAAGGTGGCGGTCGTATCCACGGTGCCGCAGATCCCGGTGCCTGAGGAGTGGCGCGAGTCGGGGCTTGCGAAGCTCAGCGAGGTGGGCGCTTCGCCGGGCAAGTTCCTGGCCGTTCACCCCGGGGCGAGCTCCTTTGAGAAGTGCTGGGATGCCAGCGGCATGGTCTGGGTGGCGAGGGAGTGTGAGAAGAACCTCGGCCTCAAGACGGTGATGGTAAGGGGTCCGGCCGACGCTGGCCCGGCGAGCAGCTTCATGGAGGTCTACGGGGGGGGGCTGAGCTTCATCAACATGCCCACGCTGCCGGAGCTCGCCGGCATTCTCTCGCAGGCCAAGGCATACGTAGGCAACGACTCGGGGGTAACGCACCTGGCCGCGGCCGTCAATGTCCCCACCGCGGCCGTCTTCTTCGCCAGCGACCCGAGCATGTGGGCCCCGAGGGGGCCGAACGTCAGGGTGGTCAATCCGACGGGCCTTTCGAGCTCTGCCGGCGTTGTCCTCGACGCCATCAAGGAACTCATCGGCACCGGCTAGACCGAGGCCCTGCCCGCCAGTTCCCTTGCCTTCGCCACACTGCCGCGCACGATCATCTCCTCGGCGGCCAGGAGTTCGTCAATCGACGGGCCGGCGTCGGGCCTGCAAAACCACTTCTCGCCCGAAAGCTCCTCGATGCTGAAGGTGTGCAGCCCGGCCGACAGAATCGCGCCCGCTTTGCCGGCGTGCCGCTCGGTCCAGCGCTTCCCGCGCATGGATGAGACCGGCACGAACTCGAGCGCGCTCTCGATGTTGAGACGCAGCTCGCCAGCGGGAGAGTGCTCGCGCAGAAGCGCGACGATCTCCTCCAGGGGAACGGACCCTGTCCCGAGAGGGCAACCGACGAGAACGTACCCGTCCCCAAGGGGCGCCACGCAGTAGTCCTTGAGGTGCACGGTGCGGGTGTAGGGGGCGAGCCGCCGGGCGGCGTCGAGCGGATGCTCCAATACGCCCAGCGAGTTGCCGGTGTCGAGGCACACGCCGAGCCGCTCCGGCCCGACGGCCGTGACGAGGGCCTCGAGCTCTTCGGAGGTCAGGTCCTGGTGGTTCTCCACCGCCAGCGTCACGCCGCGCCGTGCGGCGAGCTCCGCGGCCTGCGTCAGATCCCGGGCGATGGACGGGAGCTGGGCCCGGAAGTCGCCACCCCAGGTCGAGCCCGCCGAGCCGAAGGTGCGCACGACTGGCTGGCCGAAGAACTCCGATGCTCTGGCGGCCTCGTCCAGATGTTCCGGGTCGGTGCCTCCTGTGCCGATCTCGAGATAGAGCCCGAGCTCGTCGGCCTTCGATTTGAGCTCGCCGAGATAGCCCGGGCCAGCCGAGTCGAAGTGTCCCATGTCAGCCGAGGCGACCCCGTCGAGGCCGAGCTCGGTCGCGCGCTCCAGATAGTCCGGCAGCTCCAGCGGCTCAGGCGGCGACGGTGGCCATATGGAGGCGGCCGTGTGGTAGGAGTAGGTGTCGAGGCCGACCGCAACTCTCACGGCTCACTCCCAGAGGAGCGCGATCTTGGTCGCGTCCTTCTCGCGGATGTTCGCCACCGCTTCGCCGTAACGCTCGAAGGGCATCGTCGTCGTTACAAGGCGTCCGGGCGTGATCCTCCCCTCGTCCGCGAGGGCGGTGACCGCGCGGAGGTCGTCGAGCGAGAGGGCCCTGGAGTTTCTGATCGTCAGCCCGCGCTGGAACCACACGGGCTGCCAGCCCGTGAAGGGCTCGTCCGTGTAGCCGAAGATGACGAGCTCCTCGCCCGCGAGGACAAAGCTCGTCTCGAGCGAGCGCGGCGAGCCCGAGCACTCGATGACGAGCGGGGCGAAGCCGTCGCGGAGTTCGCCCATTAGCTCCGCCGCCTCGGGCGGGGGCGGCTCGTGGCGCATGAGCCTCTCGAGCGCGGCGCCCACCGGCCCGAACCGCTCGGCGTTCAGGGCCTCGGTGGCCCCGCATTCGGCCGCCGGACCCAGGCGGCTCTCGTCCAGGTCCAGGGCGATGATCTCGGCCGCTCCGCAGGCCGCGAGGAGCTGACAGCACGCCAGTCCCGCCGGTCCCAGGCCGACGACGGCCACCCGCCGGCCCTCTACTGATGACGCCAGCTTCACGGCCTTGTGGACGCAGCCGAATAGCTCCAGCGGCGCCATTTCGGCAGCGGGCGCAGCGGAGGAGTATTTGACCGCTGTTGACTCTTTGCGTGTGACCAGTTCCCGGTAGAGCGGCGGGCCACCGATGCCGCTCGTCACCACGCGGTCGCCCACCGAGAGTTCGCCAACGCCGGGGCCCACCGCGACGACCTCGCCCGCTCCCTCGTGCCCGGGGAAGCCGGCCTCGAGCGGGTACTTCGTATGCGGCCCCGCGAGCATCTTCGAGTCGTGCTGGTTGCAGATCGTGGCCGCGTCCATGCGGATCGATATCTCGCCTTCGGCGGGCGACGGCTCCTCGATGTCGACGATTTCGAATCTCTCGGGGGCTGTGATCTGAAGCGCTCTCATTGCTGCCTCCGAAAGGCGTGCGCCGGTTGGCGGCTGGTTAGTCGTCGGCTGCGCGCTTGGCCCCGCAAAAGGGGCATTTCTCCTCGTCCGCATCGAGGAAGTGGCCGCACTCCCTGCACGCCGAGCGGGATTCCGATGCCTTTCTGACGACGGCTCTTGCGATGAAGACGGCCGCCACGATCACGAGCAGCGAGGCCACGAGGGCCCCAGCGGCAACGACGTACTTCACGGTGGCTGCGGGGTCGGCATGGGCCAGTGTGGGCCAGATATCCACCGTGAGCATCAGCTGTGACATCCGGGGCCTCCTTGGCTCACCCTTCGTTCTTCTCCGGGCACGGACAGAGATCCTCGATACCGCAGTCGAAGCACTTAGGTTTTCGGCTCGAGCATACGCGCCTGCCGTGGAAGAGGATGCAGTCCGAGAACCGTGTCCGGTGCTTCTCGGGGAAGAAGGAGCAGATCGCGGCCTCGATCTTGTCCGGATCCGTCTCGGCGTGCAGGGCGAGCCGCGCGGTGACGCGCCTGAAGTGCGTGTCGACTATTATCGCCGGATGCCCAAAGGCTTCGCCGAGCACTACGTTGGCGGTCTTGCGTCCCACTCCGGGGAGCTTGTTGAGTTCATTCATCGAGCCGGGCACCTTTCCGCCGTGGCGCTCGACCAGTGCGGCGGCGCATCGGGTTATGTTCTTGGCCTTGTTGCGGAAGAAACCCGTGGGTTTGATGAGCTTCTCGATGGCCGGAAGCTTCGCTGCCGCGAGGGCCTTTGGGTCGGGGTACTTCGCGAACAGCTCTGGGGTCACGCGGTTCACCATCTCATCGGTGCACTGCGCGGCGAGGATCGTGGCAACGAGCAGCTCGAAGGGATTCTTGAAATCCAGCGTGCACCCGGCGTCGCGGTGGAGCTTCTTCAGCCGCTTCAGTATCTCTAGGGCGCGATCACGGCGCGCATCGGCCGGCTCGAGCTTCGCCCGAGGGGCCGGTTTCTCAGCCTTCTGCTTCATTGTTCCCACCCCTAGACCCTTTCGAAGGGATGGAAGAGCCGCCTGAACTCGTCCTGGGCGAAGCGGTCGGTCATGCCGGCGATGTAGTCGGCCGCCGCTCGATGGGCGCCCTCGGCAGTGGCGGTTTCCTGGTAGTCCGGTGGAAGGTCGTTGGGGTTCTGCACGTACTCGCCGAACATCTGCTGTACGAAATGGCGTGCCTTGTTGGCCATGCGGCAGACGCGGTAATGTCGATAGAGCTTCTCCTGGAGGTACCGCTCGAGCGCGGCCTTCTCGCGGCTGATCTTCTCCGAGGGCCCCACGAGTATCTCGCCGCATTCCCGGATGTCCCTGGCGCTCTTCACTCCCTTCGCGATGACTCGTTCGAGGGTGTTGGCCGTCACGTCCTCGACCATGATGTTTATGAGGAGCCTGACGCCCTGCACGTGGCGCATCGAGCCCGAGAGAGGGCCGTGCCTCTTCTCGGAAAGGGCCAGCGCCCTCTGCCAGAGTGCCAGCTCTTCGAGGTCTTGCTCCTCGAGCAGCCCGCTCGAGAGCCCGTCGTCGATATCGTGGTTGTCATAGGCGATCTCGTCGGCCGCTGCCACCACCTGGCTCTCCAGGACCGCGAGCTCCTCCGGGTGAAACTCCTCCGGCACCTCGCCCTTCGGCGTGTCGTAGGTGGTGTGGTGCTTCATGAAGGACTCGCGGACCTCGTATGTCAGGTTGAGGCCCCGGAAGCGCGGGTAGCGGCGCTCCAGGTGGTCCACGACGCGGAGGCCGTGGCGGTTATGCTCGAAGCCCCCGTGCTCGGCCATGAGGCCGTCGAGCGCCTCCTCGCCCGAGTGTCCGAAGGGCGTGTGGCCAAGGTCGTGGGCCACCGCCACCGCCTCAGTCAGGTCTTCGTTCAACCCGAGGGAGCGTGCGATGGAACGCGCGATCTGCGCCACTTCCAGCGTGTGGGTCAGCCGGGTGCGGTAGTGGTCGGCCTCGTGGTTCACGAAGACCTGCGTTTTGTACTCCAGCCGGCGGAAGGCGGCGCAGTGGATGATGCGGTCGCGGTCGCGCTGGTACTCGCCACGGAGCAAGTGAGACTCTTCGTGGTTGACGCGGCCGCGCGAGTCCGCGACGCGCATCGCGAGCGGTGAAAGGCCTTTCTCGAAGTCGGGAGCGCCCCGCATTCTCATGACGCGGCCCTCTTTCTGGCGAAGGCTTCCGCTAGGAGCTTGTGCTGCTCGGCGAGGCCCTGGCTGATGACGGTCGTGTCGGCGAAGAGCGCCATGAAGTTGGTGTCGCCGTCCCACCTAGGCACGATGTGCATGTGCAGGTGGCCGACGAGACCGGCCCCCGCCACGCGGCCGAGGTTGATGCCGCAGTTGAGGCCGTGGGGGCTCATGACCTCGCCGAGCACCGCCTCCGAGTCGCGAAGCAGCGCCATGATCTCATTCATCTCGTCGGGCGTCATCTCGCCGAGTTCGCCCGCGTGCCGGTACGGCGCGATCATGAGATGGCCGCTGGTATAGGGGTAGCGATTCTGGACGATGAAGACGTCCTTGCCCCGGCAGACAACCCCGCACTGTTCATCGTCGTCCGAGTCGCGCGCCTCGCAGAGGAAGCACCCGCCCTTGTCGGGGTTGGTGACGTACTCAACGCGCCAGGGGGCCCAGATCCTGTCGGTCAACTTCGGCCTCCGCGAGAGCCGTGAGATTAGGCGGGCCGGAGTCTACATCCGGGCAGTGAGCCAGTCAAGGGAAGGCCGCCAACGTGGGGGCGGGGAGGAGGAGGGGCAGGCTGCGCGCTCAGCGCACGAGTATCCTGCGCAGGTGATCGGCCGTTACCTCGCCGATGACGGCGGCCCTGTCGACCCCCGCCGAGCGTAGCTCCTCGACGAGCGCGTCGGCGCCTTCGGCCGCGGCGGCTATCAGCAGGCCGCCCGACGTCTGCGGGTCGAAGAGGATGTCCTCCGCGAACTCCGGAAGATTATGTGCGGCTTCGAACTCCGAGGCCCGGAACTCGCGGTTCCGGTGCAGGCCTGCTGGCAGCAGGCCCATGTCCGCGGCCTCGGCGACTCCGGGCAGGATCGGCACCGAGGCGAGCTCGATCTCCATCCCCGCGCCGGACTTCTCGATCATCTCGCAGGCGTGCCCGACAAGGCCGAAGCCGGTGATGTCGGTGCAGGCGTGCACTTGGTGGCGGACCATCACATCACAGGCGGAACGGTTCAGCTCGAGCATCGACTCGGTCGAGGCGGCGACGGCCTCGTCCGGGGCAAGGCCCGCCTTGACAGCCGTCGCTATGATCCCGGTGCCGAGGGCCTTGGTGAGCACCAGCCTGTCCCCCGGGAGGGCGCCCCCGCTGGTGATGATCTTCTCGGGATGTACGACGCCGCTCACGGCGAGGCCGTACTTGATCTCCGGCGCCTCGACGCTGTGGCCGCCGATGACCGGCACGCCCGCCGCGGACGCCTTCTCGACCCCGCCGCGGAGTATCTGGCGGAGCACGTCGAGCCCGAAGGCCTTCTCGTCGAAGCAGACGATGTTGAGCGCCGTTACCGGGCTCGCGCCCATGGCGTAGATGTCGCTGAGCGAATTGGCTGCTGCGATCTGGCCGAAGGTGTAGGCATCGTCGACGATGGGCGTGAAGAAGTCCACCGTCTGGACGAGGGCTATGTCGTCCGACAGCCTGAATACCCCCGCATCGTCGGGATGTCCCAGGCCGACGAGCACATTCTCGTCTTCCAGGAACGGCAGTCCGCAGAGCGCTTGGGCCAGCGACCCCGGCCCGATCTTCGACGCTCACCCGGAGCCCGCGACGGATGCGGTGAGTCTGAGTTTCTCGTCGTCGGCCAACTTCACTTCCCTCTGCGCTTTACTCCCGGGGGCTGCGCACCAGCTTGAAGCCGCTCTTGTGGCGAGCCCACAGGCCGTCCCATCTGACCTTCGCCCCGTCGGCGATCGACACTACTTGATCGGCGTCCCTGGCCATGATCATGAGCGCCATTCCGCAGTCGGACGTTATCTCGCGGGGCACCGGGACCATGTCGCACCAGAGCTCGGCTTTCCGCAGGCGCGATTCGGCCTTGGTGACGTCGTGGATCGATACGAAGGAGACCACGTATCGTTCGCCTTTCCTCAACGCGCCCCCCCGGCCGCCCTCGCACGACCAGTCCCCGCCGCGATCTCGCCGACGGCCGAGAGGGCGCGGCCTATCTCGTCGGCGGTCGTGAACGGCCCCGGCGAGAGCCTGGCGGCGCCATCGGGGAAGGTGCCAATCGTCCTGTGGGCGCTCGGGGCGCAGTGGAGTCCGCCGCGGACCATGATGCCGTGCTCGCGATCCAGGCGCATGCAGAGCTTGTCCGTCGCCACGCCCTCGACGGTGATCGAGACGGCGGCGGTCATCTCCGCGGGCTGGCAGATCCCGTATACGGTGACGCCGCGAATCGTCCCGAGCCCGTCGAGCAGCCTGCGGACGAGCTCTGTTTCGTGCCGCCTGACATCCGCCACGCCCCGCTCGGCGAGATAACGGACGCCCGCGAGCAGCCCGGCTATCCCGACGGTGTTCGGAGTGCCGCTCTCGAGCATGTCGGGCAGGAAGTCGGGGTGGCTGTGAGATTCGGAGCGCGAGCCCGTCCCTCCGTGCATCAGCGGCGGCAGCTCGATCCCCGGCGAGACGTAGAGCCCCCCCGTGCCCTGGGGTCCGAGGAGCGACTTGTGACCGCTGAAGGCGAGGAGGTCGATCCCGTACCCCTCGGCGTCGATCGGCACGGCGCCTGCAGTTTGAGCCGCGTCGACGAGAAGAGGTACGTTGCCGATGGCGTCCTTGACCGCACGGACGGGCGCGATCGTCCCGACGACGTTCGACGCGTGGTTGACGGCCACGAGTCGCGTCTCGGGCCGGAGGGCACGGGCGATAGCGGCGGGCGCGGTGCGGCCGGCCGGGTCGGCGTCCACCACCGTGATCTCAACGCCCGAGCGCTCGCCGAGCGCCGTGAGCGGGCGCATCACCGAGTTGTGCTCCATCGAGGTCGTGACCACGTGGCCCCCGTCGCGCAGCATCCCCTGGAGAGCGATGTTGAGCGCGGCGGTGGTGTTCGGCGTGAATACGATCCGGCCTGAGTCGGAGACGCCGAGGAGCCCGGCAACGGCCTCGCGGCACTCGAAGAGTATGCGCGAGGCAGCGGCGGAGAGCCTGTGCCCCGAGCGGCCCGGGTTCGCGTCCACCTCCGAGAGGAAGCGGCCCATGGCCTCGGCCACCCCCGGCGCCTTCGGGTGCGAGGTCGCGGCGTTGTCGAGGTAGATCACGGCATCCGTCACCCCGTGCCCCTACACGCGGACAATGTGGCCGGCCGAGACGAGCGCGGAGGCGATCTCGAACATGTTCGAGACGCACCCCACCTCGAGTTTCTCCTTGAGGCCGAAGAAGTCGAGGCACGTGCCGCACGCGAGCACTGTCGAGCCCAGCCGTTCTAGCTCCCTGATGTCGTCGATGAGCTCCGAGCCCTCGCTGGTCAGCTTCACGCCTGAGTTGATGAAGATCACCGTTGACGGAAGGGGGTCGACCTCCCTAAGCGTCTTGATGAAGGCGCGCATGAGGATGGCGCCGAGCTCGTCGTCGCCCGAACCCAGGAACTCGGACGGGACCAGAGCGACCACGTTGCCGCCCGCTCCGCCCTGTGCGACCGCGCCGGCGCTGGCGGCGGCGGCACGCGCGGCCGGCACCGGCTCGCCTCCCGTCAGGATGACGTGGAGATCGTCCCCCGCGGGCTCGACCGCCGCTTGCCAGCCGACGTTCTTCGCCAAGCGCCGCACGTTCTCCGAGGCGGGTTCGTTGTCGACTATGACCGTCAGCCGGCTGAGGCCATCTTCCCCGAGCGCCTCCCTTGCGGCGAGCACCGGCTTGGGGCATTCCTGGCCACGGACGTCGATCGTCTTCTCGCTCACGGTGCTTCTCTGTCCTCCTGGCCCGGGGCCCGAGGAGACCATCTCCCTGGCACTAACGCCTATGTTATACCTCCGCCCGGCTGGAGTCAAGCCGAGGGCCGGACGTGGGGGGGGGGCGGGGGGGAGCCTTGGGCGCGGAGTATGACTTGACAAACGGGCCGGGGCGTGTCAGTATGGGATTCTGAACTGGTGTGTTCTGGAGGAGATGGATGCTCTCACAGAGATGTCAGTATGCTGTGCGTGCCATCTTTGACTTGGCGAGGCGGAACGAGGACGGCCCGGTCACCACGGCAAAGATAGCAGCCGCCCAGGCGATACCCGAGCAGTTCCTCGAGGTCATTATGGGGGAGCTGAAGCAGGGCGGCTTGGTTGCTTCGAAGCGCGGCCGGCGCGGCGGGTATGTGCTCGCGCGCGGCCCTGAGGAAGTGACGGTTGGCGAGGTGATCCTCTTGATCAGTGGCCCTCTGGGCCCTGTTGAGTGCGTACACAGGGATCCTGCTGGGAAGTGCGCTCTCGCCGGCGACTGCGCCTTCCTTACGCTCTGGCGTCAGGTAAACGAGGCGGCGGCGTCCGTATACGACGGCGTGACCTTTGCCGAGCTCGTCGCCGGGTGCCCGGGGTTGGGGGCTGTGCCGGAGGCGGACGAATAGGGCTCGCGCCGCGCGCCAGCGCCGTCACGGTTTGTCCTAGCAATGGCCCGAGCGGGCCAGCGAGTTTAATCCTTGACAGAAGGCGTTATTCTGGCAGAATGTCGCGTCGGCGCGTGTTCAGGACGGAGGCTTGAGAAGTGAGTTCGAAGGGCTCAGAGGTAATAATTGACTCCCTCAGGAAGCAGGGGGTTGAACACGTCTTCGGGTATCCGGGCGGATCGGTGATCCCGCTGTTCGACTCGCTCTACGACGTGAAGGACCTCAAGCTCTTCCTCGTCCGCCATGAGCAGGCTGCTGCCCATGCCGCAGACGGCTACGCCCGCGCCACGGGGAGGGTGGGCGTCTGTGTTGCCACTAGCGGCCCCGGCGCAACGAACCTCGTGACCGGGATCGCCACGGCCCACATGGACTCGATTCCCCTGGTGGCCATCACGGGCCAGGTGAAGGTTCCGCTGATCGGCAATGACGCCTTCCAGGAGGCGGACATCACTGGTATCACGCGGCCCATCACCAAACACAACTACCTGATCAAGGACGTGGCGGACCTGCCCCGGATCATAAAGGAGGCCTTCCACATCGCGTCGACGGGCCGGCCGGGCCCGGTCGTCGTTGACATCCCGGTCGACATCACGCTGGCGGAGTTCAAGGGGGAGATTGACCTCCCCATCGACCTGCCGGGCTACAACCCGTCGGTCAAGGGCAACGTCAAACAGCTCAAGCGCGTGGCAAAGGCCCTGGCCGAGGCCGAACGGCCCCTCATCTACGCCGGCGGAGGGGTCATCCTGGCGGGGGCGTCGGACCAGGTGCGCGAGCTGGCCAAGAAGTGCGACGTGCCCGTCACCACGACACTGATGGGCCTGGGCGTCTACCCGGAGACCGATGAGAAGCTCTCACTTGGCATGCTTGGCATGCACGGCACGGCCTATGCCAACTACGCGGTCATGAACGCGGATCTCATCATTGCGGTCGGCGCGCGCTTCGATGACCGGGTGACGGGGCGCGTCGACGCCTTTGCGCCCTACGCAAAGATAGTGCACCTCGACGTCGATCCGACGGCCATCTCGAAAAACATCGAGGTCGACATCCCCGTCGTGGGCGACGCCAAGCACATACTCGATGGGTTGCTGGAGCTCGTCAAGCAGAAGAAGCACCCCGAGTGGATCGAGCAGATCGCGAAATGGCGGCGCGACCATCCGCTCAGCTATGCCGATGGCGGCCTGAAGCCGCAGTTCGTTGTCGAGAAGATCTACGAGGTGACGGGCGGCGACGCGATAATCTGCACGGAGGTCGGCCAGAACCAGATGTGGGCTGCCCAGTTTTACAAGTACACGAAGCCGAGGACCTTCATCTCGTCGGGCGGCCTCGGGACGATGGGCTACGGCTTCCCGGCGGCTATAGGCGCGCAGGTGGGCTGCCCTGACAGGACGGTCGTCGATATCGCGGGCGACGGGTCGATCCAGATGAACATCCAGGAGCTCTGCACGGCGGTTCAGCACGAGCTGCCCGTGAAGATCGCGATACTGAACAACGGCTTCCTGGGTATGGTCCGGCAGTGGCAGGAGCTCTTCTGGGACCGGCGTTATGCGCACACGACGCTGGATTGCCAGCCCGACTTCGTGAAGCTTGCCGAGGCCTATGGCGCCGTGGGGATGCGCGCCGAGGATCCTGACGAGGTCGAGCCCACGCTGCGCGAGGCCATCGGCAACGGCCGGCCGACGCTCATCGACGTCCGCGTCGAGCCGGAGGAGAACGTCTTCCCCATGGTGCCTGCCGGCGGGAAGATAGACGAGATGATCGGACCGAAGGAGCCGGAGCTCCTCTAGGGACGGGAGAGCGGAAGCGAGATGCGACACGTCATATCCTGCCTGGTCATCAACAAGCCGGGAGTGCTCGCGCGCATAGCGGGGCTCTTCTCGGGCCGGGGCTTCAACATCGACTCCCTCGCCGTCGGCGAGACGGAGGCGAAGGAGCTCAGCCGGATGACGATCGTCGTCCACGGCGACGACGCCATCCTCGAGCAGATCCGCAAGCAGCTCTCGAAGCTGATCGACGTTATCAAGGTGAGCGATTTCACGGACGTGGACTTCGTCGAACGGGACCTCCTGCTGGTGAAGGTGCACGCACCGCCCGCGAAGCGGCCGGAGATCATGCAGCTGGCCGAGGTCTTCCGCGGCAAGGTCGTTGACGTCGGTCCCAGGCACCTCACGGTCGAGCTCTCCGGGCCCGAGCACAAGATCGAGGCTTTCCTCGAGGTCATCCGGCCCTACGGAATCAAGGAGGTCGCTCGCACTGGGCGGATCGCCATGGCGCGGGGAGCCCAGCCGACCGAGTCGACGCGGCGGAAGAACTGACCGCCGGGGACGCTTCTCCGGCGCGCCCCGTCGCGACGCTAGGGCGGCGGGCGAGGGGCGGCGGGGGAGGGGAGCCCGGCCCGGCATGTCTGACAAGCCGAACATCCTGATCGTCCACACCGACCAGCACCGCTACGACTCCCTCTCGTGCAACGGTTGCGAATTGATCGAAACTCCGGTCCTGGACGCCCTCGCAGAGCGGGGCGTCTGCTTCGACCGCGCCTACACCTCGACCGGGATATGCGCCCCGGAGCGCGCATCGCTGCTCACTGGCCTCGTGCCCGTGCGCCACGGCATACTCGTCAACCCCGAGTCGGGCCTGGCCGGAGGCAAGGACTACCGCGAGCGCTTCGGGACCTACCCCGAGATGCTCCGCGACGCGGGGTACTCCCTCTATCACTGCGGCAAGTGGCACGTGGGGAGGGGGCTCGGTCCGGCCGACTTCGGCCTCGAAGGGCCTGACTTCCCGGGCTACGGCAATCCCCTCGGCCACGAGGACTACCACGGTTACCTCGAGAGCCGCGGCCTCTCGCCCTTCGAGGTGCACGACACGGTCGACCTCGTCTACCGCGACGGAGTCGATCGCGGGCCGCATCTGTCGGGCGTGATGGACGGGCCGGTCGAGGCGAGCGTGCCGCACTACCTCGCCGAGATGTCGAGAGCATTCATCGAGAGGGCCGACCGGGGGGATAAACCGTGGTGCGTGCGGCTCGACTTCTGGGGGCCGCATCTGCCCTACTACCTCCCCGGGGAGTGGGCCGCGAAGGTCGATCCGGCCGACGTCCCCCAGTGGCCGAACTTCCCCGACCCGGCCGAGGGCAAGCCGGCCGTCCACCGGCTTCACAACGATTACTGGGGCGTCGAGGAGTTCACCTGGCGGGAGCACTCCCGCTTGGTCGCGATGTACCTCGGCTGCGTGGCTCTCATCGACCACGAGATCGGCCGAGTGCTCGAGCTCGTCCGCTCGCTGGGGTGCCTCGACGAGACGGTCGTCATCTTCACGACCGACCACGGCGGCATGGTCGGCTCGCACGGGCTCATCGACAAGGGCCCGTTCATGTACGAGGAGACCTACCACACGCCGATGATCGTGAGCTTTCCCGGTCGCATGAAGGAAGGAATACGCTGCGACGAGTTCGTAAGCCAGATTGATCTGATGCCGACCATCTGCGAGCTGGCCGGCCTCGCGCCGCCCGAGGGCATCGACGGACGGTCGCTGATGCCGCTCCTTACGGGCGACGGCGAGCGGCCGCGCCGCGAACGGGTCTTCGCCGAGTTCCACGGCCACCAGGTGCCCTTCGAGCAGAGGATGGTCCGGGACCGGCGGTATAAGTACATCTTCAACGGGCCGGACGTCGACGAGCTCTACGACCTCGAGGCAGATCCTCACGAGATGGCCAACCGCATCGGCGACGCCTCGTTGTCGGGTGTCCGCGGGTCGTTGAGGGGCGCCCTCTACGAGTGGATACGCAAGGTCGGCGACCCCATCGCCCTCTACTACGAGCGGAGCCGCATGTCGGCTCCTTGACGGCCGCGCCGCCGCGGATAGAATCCGTGACTCCGGCGCGCGTCACCTATTCGGACGGGAGTGATGGCTGCTAACGACGGCGACTCAGGAGGCGGACAGGCCCGGCCCCGATCTCGCGGCGTGGACTACGTCGTCTATGCCCTGTGCATTCTGGCGACGGCGGCCGCGGCAGTGGCCTTCAACTGGGAGAGCGTGCGACCCCTGGTGATGGGCCCCGCCCCGGCCCCCGTCCAGGCGAAGGCGCCGGCCCCCTCCCCAGATCCCGCTCCGTCAGAGCCCGAGGCGCCGGCGGCGGAGACGGCTGCCCCCGAAGCGGCTGAGCCCGCGACGCCCGCGGCACCCGAGGCGAGCCCAGCGCCCGCGGTCGCCAAGCCGAAGCCGCTGCCTGAGGACGCGCCCGAGTTCTACATGCCAGACACCGATCCCGAGCCGGAGCCCGTCCGGCTCCCCCGGCCAGCCCCCACTGCGGCCGAGGCGGGGGCGGCGGCGCCGAAGGCGAAGCCGGCCGTGCCCCTCGCCGCGCCGCGCGTGGGCGGCGCGAAGGCACCGGCCTTCCTGAACAAGGAGCTGCGCTACCTCTCCGATGCCGAGGTGGCCTGCCGTGCGGGCGAGCAGTGGCTGCTGAAGCCGAAGGGCACCCCGCCGAAGCGCGTGGTGCGCGCGCCGAAGGCGCGCAAGGCGCCGGAGATCGACGGGGAGCTCGGCGACGAGTGCTGGAAGGCGGCGGCCCTAGTGAAGGAGTTCGTCATCGGCGAGAAGGCGGAGGGCCCGAAGAGCCCTCCCGCTCCCGAGAAGACCGAGGTGCGCATCGCCTACGACGCCTAGTTCCTGTACATCGCCTACAAGGCCGTCGACAAGGATATCAAGGGCCTTGTGCGCAACGGCACCGAGACGGGTGAGAAGCTATGGCTCGACGACTCGATCGAGCTTTTCATGGACATCAACCGCGACTACACCACCTATCATCAGATCATCGTGAACGTCGACGGCGCGCGCTTCGAGCACGACGGCCAGGGCGGCGTCCCCGAGACGGCAGGGCTCGAGGCGGTGACAAAGGTCACCGACGACGCGTGGGTCACCGAGATGGCCCTGCCGCTCAAGACTCTCGGCGCCATCGACACCAAGGCCGGCTTCGTCTGGGGGGTCAACTTCATCCGGAACGGCTACGTGAAGGAGGAGTACTACGGCTCGTCGTGGGCCCACCTGCGGGGCGGCTCCAACCACGTGCCCGCCGAGTACGGTTATCTCATCTTCAAGTAGGGCGGAGCGCTTCGGATGAGCGCGCAGCCGATGACCGGCCCTCCCATCGACGACCGCAGGCGGTTCAAGGAGTTGTGGAAGGAGTTGGTGTACGCGCGGTTGCTGGGGGGCGCGCTCGCGGGAAGCCTGGACGCGGCCTACACCGTGTGCCTCCTCCAGTTCCTACCCGACTACTCCCTTCTTGGCTATCTCTCGACCGTTGGCTTATGCGTCTTCTTGGCGATGCCGTCTGCTGTCGCCAAGCGCGGCAAGGTCGTGCTGCCTCTGGTTGCCGGGGCGGTGCTTTTCGGTCTGACGGCAGCCCGGTTCGGCGCAACGGGAGACTCGTCTCATCTGAGGGCATGCGTGGCCATACTCGCCTCTGTCGCCGCCGCCATGGGCCTCACCGAGGGGTTGCTTGAGCGGTCACTGGCAACGTTGCTCTGCGGCATGATCGGTGGATCGATTACCGGCTGCGGAGTAGCTCTTTGGGCCTTCCACTACCTCGGCATCTCCGGCGAGTGGTCCGGATTCCCCGCCAACATGCTGGCGCACAGCGTCTACAATGCCACACTTCACCTCGGCATCGGTCTTTCCCTCGCCCTCGGCCGCTGGATACGCGACCTGCCGAAGCGCTCGGCCGCTCGCCCGGGCGACGACGCCGCGCCGCCCGGCGAGTGAGCGCCCGCAGCCGGCGTCGTGCGGAGGATGCGGGCCCTACTCCCCCAGGCACTCCCGCACCAGCGCCGCGTTCTCGGCCACCTGGTTCTTGTGCTTCTGGAGCATCCCGACGTCGACCATGTCGGTCGGCTTGACTTGCCCGAATGCGGATCTGAAGGCGTTCCGGGTGTCGTCGACGGTGGAGCAGTTGCGGCTGGCGGCCATGATCTTGAAGGCGATGCAGGGCTTGGGGGTCTGGCGGATGACGCCGGCCATGCGGGCGGGATCGGCCTCGGGGAACTTGTCCTTGGCGTAGGCGTCCTGATCGGTGGCGGGGGCGGACTTGTACTGCCGGGCCAGGTTGTAGAAGCAGCACATGTAGAAGTCGGTCTCCCAGCCTTTGTCCTCAATATACTCGACCACCTCGGGGATGTGGGTGCCGATGCCGGCGGGGAGGCCCTTGTCATGTATCACCTTCATCAGGTCGCGGACGGCGTCGATCTTGCCGGCGTGCCAGGAGTTGTCGACATGGGTGCCGTGGTGGTAGATGGCGATGGGGCCGTAGCGGGCGATCTCTGCGATGTTGGCGGGGTGCGAGGCGAACTCGGAGGCGGTCTGCGCGATCCACTGTATCTTGCCGCCAGCCAACCTGTGCTCGTGGATCATCCTCATCTGGTGGCGGTCGCCGCGGGACTGGATCGTGTTGACGCCGTTCGCCAGGCACTCGTCGAGGAGCTTCTGCAGGTTGGGCATCGTGTAGTAGTCGATCATCTCCCGGTCCATCTCAGCCGAGAAATGCGAGAAGCCGCTGAGCGGGTTGCCCCCGCAGATGAGGCGGCTGACCTGGTTGCCGAAGAACTCGACGGTGGGAAGCGTCGGCATGTCGGTCTCCCGTCGTGGCCGGCCGCGCCGGCGCTCAGCCGATCTCGCGGCCTATCAGGCTCAGGAACTCGGTGCGCGTCGCCGCGTCGTCGTGGAAGCTGCCGAGCACGGACGATGTCGTCATGACGGAGTTCTGCTTCTCGACGCCGCGCATCATCATGCAGAGGTGGCGGCATTCCATGACGACGCCCACGCCGACGGCGTCGATTGCCTCGAGGATCTCGCGGGCGATGTCGGCAGTCAGTCTTTCCTGTATCTGGAGGCGCCGGCCGTGGTGGTCGGCGATGCGGGCGAGCTTGCTGACGCCGAGGACCTCTCCTTTCGGAATGTAGCCGATGTGGCAGCGGCCGTAGAAGGGGAGCATGTGATGCTCGCAAAGCGAGTAGACCTCGATGTCGCGGGCGATGACCATGTTGTTCGCCTCGGAGCAGAAGATGGCGTCACCGATCACGCTCTTCGGGTCGTCGCGGTAGCCCGAGGTGAGGAACTTCCACGCGGCGGCGGTGCGCTCGGGGGTCTTGAGGAGCCCCTCGCGTTTGGGGTCCTCGCCAATCTCGATGATGAGCTCGCGGACGAGCTCAGCGACGCGCTTCTCGTTCATTCTTGAGTTTCTCCCACACCTTCTCGGTGAAGATACGGACGGGCTCCAGGCCCGCCCTGGCTTCCGGCGGGACGAGGCCCGCCAGGGGCTTAGCAGTATCGGGCATGACGAGCTCCGGTTCAAGCTCAAGCAGCCCCGCAGCCAGCCAGGGGCGCTCGAGGATGTCGGGGTCGGGGAGCCTGAGGTCGGGTTCGTCGACGACGAGGTCTCCGTAGAGCAGCAGGTCGAGGTCGATGGTGCGCGGGGCGCAGCCGTCGTCCGTGCGGACGCGGCCGAGCTCGGCTTCGATCTTCCTCAGTGCGTCGAATTTCAGCTCGCGTGGGTCCAGGCGTGTCCAGACCGAGACGACGCAGTTGTAGAAGTCGGGGTCGTCCGGGCGGCCGATCGCCGGCGTGTGATAGAAGGGCGAGTAGCGGAGCACTCGCGCGTGATCCCACAAGCGGGCGAGGGCCGCCGGTATGTTCTTCTCTGGCTCGATGCTCGAGCCGATGCTGATGAAGATGAAAGTCTGTCCCTCGACGAGGATCTCGGCGCTCTCTCCGGATTCCGAGCTCGACATGGTGACGTGGCAGACGTGCCGCCTGCCGTAAAGCGTTATCATGATGAGCCCTGCGTTCGGCGGGTCGGGGTGTAGGCCGGGGCGGTCCATGCCGGCCATGTGCTTCACGCGTTCCATGCAAATCTGACCGAAGGCCCGGGGGATCATCATCAGCTCGCGCGGAAGGCCGCCGGCCAGCAGCGAAAGGCGGCAGCCCTCTTCAGTCGCCTCTAGAAGGAACCCTCCGGCTCTCTCGCGGATGGTCGCGGCGATTGCCGCGGAGACGAACCTGATCTCGGGGCTGTCGTCGCCCAACTCCTCGTCTTCGTTCCTCTCGTTGCCCGTCATTCCGCCGAAGAGGCCCGAAACCCCGGAACGAATTCTTCCGCCCAACCGTCTTAGTGTGCGAGCGGCCCTGACGCCAGCCGTAGGCGGGGGAGTGGGGTTCTCGAACTCCTCGACGGTCTCCCGCAGCTCGGCTTCTATGTCAAAGGGGTAGTAGCGCTCTATGGCGTCGGCGACGGCTTCCTCGTTGGAGGGGAGGAACTCGACCCGGCACCCGAACAGGAAACGCAGGTCGTCCCGGGCCGGCAGGTTGTCGACGTCAGCGGCGGCGAAGGTCAGCGTGTCGGACTTCGGATCGAAACGTACTGGCGCGACGCGGTAAATCTGCGCGACTTGTGCCGGCACCCTCTCGATGACCTCGGGAGGAACCTCCATCCCGGCGAGATCGATGGGCTCGGGGATGTCGTCCGCCGACACGGCTACTCGTGCTCCTCGTGATCTCAACCGAGACGGCCCGGACCTCCCGACGCGGCGCCGCTACATCTTCCCCTTCACCCTCGTGGCGGTCTTCGTCTGCGGGTACTCCTTGACGATGCGCTCGTAGAGCTTCTTTGAGAGGTTCTCCATCCCCGAGCGCTCGGCCTGCCGGGCCGAGCGGTAGAGCTTGGCAGCCTCGCGCTCGGCCCCGCGGCGCGAGAGCGGCCCGGCCTCGTCCGTCCCCCCCGTCCCCGCCGCGGCGCCGGTGGCACGCGCCGCCGGGGTGGTCGCGCCGGAAGCGCCGCCCCCGCCCTCGAAGCTGAAGAAGACGGCCTCCATGGCGTTGTAGTCGAATTCGAAGGACCTGCCGTCGCCGAGCTTCTTGTCGGTCCGCTCGTTGACGACGTCTTTGACTGCTTCGGCGAAGCCGACGGTGATCTTCTCCTTCCTCGCGAGCAGCCCCTCGACGCCGCCGCCGCCGAGCTCCGTCCCCGAGACCGCCGCGTTCTGCAGGACGAAGACGAGCGTGCGGCCGTCCTTCCGCCAGTAGACGACCTCGCAGTTGACGGGCCGCTTGCCGCCGGCGCCGGTGACGGTGATCCACGGCTTCACGCCCGCCTCCCTCACGTGCTTCATGAAGGCATCGCGGTGGGCGTCGGTGGTGCGCTTCTCCTCGCGGTACATGAGATAGCGCTGGGGCGAGAGGTTGAGGTAGACGGCGGTGCCCGCGCCCTGCTTGCGGACCTTGCGGGTCGGCAGGCGCTTCTCGGCGACGGCGAAGCCGCCCTCGAGCTTCGGGCTCGCCGTCTTGAAGAGGTCTGCGTATCTCTTGTAGGAGAAGCCGGCGTCCTGGTTCGTCTCGACCCAGAGCTTGCCGCCGAAGAAGTCGGACTTCTTCTCGGTGCCGTCGTGCTCGACGCCGAAGAGGTCGTCCAGCGCGCCCTTCGTGCGTCCCTTGCAGTGCTGGTCGAAGATGCCGCAGGCGAAGTCGGCGATGACAGTGCCGCCGGCCTTGCAGAACTCGGTGATGCGTTTCGCCTCGATATCGGAGAGGGCGTAGCAGGCCGGCAGTATCAGGACCTTGTACTCGGCCAGCACGCCCTTCACTATCACCTCGTCGTAGGGGATGAAGCTGTACTGTATGCCGGAGTCGGTGAGCAGGTTCTCCCACGCCTTGCGCACGTTGTGCGAGGTGCCGAGGCGGCTGTCGCCGTTGCGGTTGACCCACGTGCCGCCGTGGGGCTCGATGTCGAGGAGCCACGACGCCTGGATCGACGCCTGCGAGTAATAGAGCGCCACGCCGTCGTGTACCCACTTCGAGCCGACCATCTTCTTGCCCTGCCGGCCACCGACCTCCAGGTTCGTCGCCTTGTACTCGTCTAGCCACTTCCTCGGCTTCTTGCCGTCGAACCACCCCTCGACCCAGCCGATCATCCCGCGGTTGCCGTGCGCGAAGTAGTACCACGTCTGCCAGATGTCGTTGACCGTTCCGCGGCTGTCCTTGTGGAAGTGCGTGGTCACCTGCGGCAGCGCGTTCTGCGGGTTGAAGGAGCGCATCACCGCCTGCGAGGAGCCTAGGTTGTAGGACTCGATGAACTGGATCTTCTTCATGAGCTTGGCGTAGTCGTAGCCGCCCCACATGTTGGGGCTCTGGCCGCCGACGAAGCCGCAGGGCGTCTTGGGATCGGCGGCGTTCGAGGCCTCGACGAGCTTGCCGAGGAAGTTGGCCCAGACCGAGTCGTTGTAGGTGATCCTGTCCGTCAGCGGCGAGAAGTCGATGTCCTTGAGGGCCCGGCCGAGCTGAGCGCGCATGTCGTCGGCGGTTACGTACTTGGCCTTGGGGGCCCTGTCCGCGCCGCCGTAGTAGAGCTCGAGCCACTTCTGGTAGGCGGCGTCGTCGGAGTTCAGGCGCCAGCCGATGGGCTTCACGAAGGAGCCCCATGATATCTCGTCGTCGAGGGCGTAGGCGACGCGCTGGGGGCTCGACTTCACCTTGCCCACGTAGTCTTTCACGATGCCCCCCAGCTTGGCGAGCATGGTGTTGTCGAGGGGCCTCTGGCCTCGCGCCCCATTGCGGATGGCGCGCGCGTTGCGCATGTCGCCCTTGAAGTCCTTCTTGCGGTGCAGGTAGAGGTAGCCCTTTGCGGCGGTGTGGTCCATGTAGAAGCGGAGCTTCCACTTGTTGAGCCAGTCGAGGGGCCCGCTGCCGTGGTCGATGAAGCCGCCGTTGAAGCCGTAGTCCCTGCAGAACTGGCCGCCCTCGTCGCCCGTGCCGATGTGCCACTTGTAACGCCAGGGCATGTAGATCCACGTGTCCCAGCGTCCGATCATCATCTCGGGGGACTGCTCGATGCGCTTGAACTCGGGCGCCGTCTTGACGTAGGTGAGGTACGCGTCCTCCTCCTCAGCGAGGCCGGCCGCGCTGAGCACGAGAGTGCACGACGAAAGCACCGCTAGGGCGCTCAGGAACCTGACCATCGGTGATCCTCCCCTGAATTAAGACCGGAGCCCGGCCCCGAGCCGGGCTCCGCATGCCTAGAATCTACTACACCGGCCGCCCCCGGACAAGCGAAAGCGCCTCTGAGGCGGCGGAGCTCGACGCCCGTCGTCGGTATCTCAGACGTTCAGGCAGCCCCGGTGTTCACCGTCCCTTCGGCGCAGGGGCGTTGACGCCCCGCCCGCACCGGATATACTGCCCGGACGTGGCATCAGTGAGGAACCCGGCATGGGCAGGCTCGACTCGATCCTGAAGGAACTCCGCATCAGACCGGTGCGGCAGCTCGTCAGGTCCCCGTCGATCTGGGCGCTGGTGGCGGCGAACGTGATGCCCCTGGCGGGCATTCTCTTCCTGGGCTGGGACGTCCGCCTGGTCCTCTTCGTCTACTGGGCGGAGAACGTCGTCGTTGGCTTCTACAACGTGCTGAGGATCGCCCTCCACCGGCCTGACGACGCGAAGGCAGCCGGTCCGGGCCGGGCGGTGATGGCCGTCTTCTTCACCGTCCACTTCGGGCTCTTCTGCCTGGGGCACGGGGTCTTCCTCGCTGCGTTCGCGGGGCTCGATGAGGCGGCCGCACAGATCGCCTCCGCCGCCGACGGCCTGGCCTGGTTCTGGAACTCCGGGTTCGCCTGGGCCGTTATTGCCCTCATGCTCAGCCACGGAGTCTCCTTCGTCCACCACTACATCATCGGCGGCGAGCGACGGACGGCGACCGTCGAGCAGCTCATGCTTCGCCCATACGGGCGCATCGTGCTGCTGCACGTGACGCTCATCGTCGGGGCCATTCCCGTTATCGTGCTCGGGCTCGCGGGCCTCGTGGTGATGCTGGTCCTGCTGAAGACGGGCCTCGACATCTGGCTGCACGAGTACTCGCACCGCCCGAGGCGCAGGCCCGACGAGAGCTTCGTCGCTACCCAGTAGGCGGAGTGGGGCCTGGCCTGCGCGCCCGGCGCTAGCTTGACAGCCATGGCGGGCGGCAGTAGCATCTCCGGCCCGACACCGACGGGGGCGGGCGAGACGCGGGGGGGGGTGAGCCATGCCGAGGCGGGGCCGATGGGACGAGGAGCACCACCCCCGCCGCGGCCACGACGTGGACTCGGTCAAGCTCGGCTTCTGCAACCACCTGAAGTACTCGCTCGCCAAGGACCGCTACACCGCCACCGATCACGACCGCTACCTGGCCCTCGCCTACACCGTCCGCGACCGCCTCGTCGAGCGCTGGATCGAGACGCAGCAGACCCACCACGACCTCCGCGTCAAGCGCGTCTACTACCTCTCGCTCGAGTTCCTCATGGGCCGGGCGATGTCGAACAACCTCATCAACATCGGTCTGGACGACGAGGCGGAAGAGGCGCTCGGCTCGCTCGGCATCGAGTGGACGGCCATCCGCGACGAGGAGCCGGACGCGGGGCTCGGCAACGGGGGCCTGGGGCGCCTGGCAGCGTGTTTTCTCGACTCCCTCGCGACGATGCAGATTCCGGCGATAGGCTACGGGTTGCGCTACGATTTCGGCATCTTCCGGCAGCGGTTCGACAACGGCTGGCAGGTCGAGGAGCCCGACGACTGGCTGAAGCTCGGCAACCCGTGGGAGCTCCGCCGGCCGGAGTACTGCCAGGCGGTGCACTTCGGCGGGCGCGTCGTCGTGGAGAGCTCGGGCGGCCGGGACGTCCACCGCTGGGTCGACACGCGGCCGGTCATCGGCGTGCCGTACGACACGCCCATCGTCGGCTACGGCGGCAAGACCGTTAACACGCTCCGCCTCTGGAGCGCCCGGGCGGCGGAGGAGTTCGACTTCGAGGACTTCAACCAGGGGTACTACGTCGAGGCGGTCGAGTCGAAGGTGACGGCGGAGAATATCACGAAGGTGCTGTACCCGAACGACAACATCTACGCGGGGCGGGAGCTCCGGCTGAAGCAGCAGTATCTCTTCGTATCGTGCAGCCTGCAGGACATCCTCCGCCGCTTCAAGGCGCATCACAGCGACTTCGCCGAGCTGCCCGGGAAGATCGCCGTGCAGCTGAACGACACCCACCCGGCGCTCGCGGTGCCGGAGCTCATGCGGCTGCTCATGGACGTCGAGGGGCTCGGCTGGGACGAGGCGTGGGACATCACGGTTAAGTCGCTCGCCTACACGAACCACACCCTCCTGCCGGAGGCGCTGGAGCGGTGGCCGGTGGAGCTGCTTGGCAGGCTCGTCCCGCGGCACATGCAGATCGTCTACGAGATCAACCGCCGCTTCCTGGACCGCGTGGCGGCGCGGTATCCCGGCGACGGCGGCCGCTCCGGGCGCATGAGCATCATCGAGGAGGGCCCGGCGAAGCAGGTCAGGATGGCTAACCTGTCGATAGTCGGCTCGCACTCGACGAACGGCGTGGCGGCGCTGCACACGGAACTGCTCAAGTCGCGCGTGGTGCCCGACTTCGCCGCCATGTTCCCGGAGCGCTTCAACTCGAAGACGAACGGCATCACGCAGAGGCGGTGGCTGCTCCGCTCGAACCCTCCGCTGGCGAAACTCATCACGGAGGCGATCGGCGACGGGTGGATCACGGACCTGGGCGAGCTCAGGAAGCTCGTCCCGCTTGCCGAAGACGCCGAGTTCCGCCGCCGCTTTCGCGAGGTGAAGCGCGAGGCCAAGGTCGCTCTCGGCGACTACATGGCGGCGAAGTACGGCTGGCCGGCCGACCCCGACACGCTCTTCGACGTCCAGATCAAGCGCCTGCACGAGTACAAGCGGCAGCTCATGAACGCGGTGCACATCGTGATGCTCTACGACCGGCTGCGGAGGGACCCGGGGGCCGACTTCGTGCCGCGGACTTTCCTCTTCGGCGCGAAGGCCGCGCCCGGCTACTCCATGGCGAAGCGGATCATCAAGCTCATCAACAGCGTGGCGGAGGTTGTCAACTCCGATCCGGCCACGGCGGGAAAGCTGAGGGTCCACTATCTGCCCGACTACCGGGTGTCGCTGGCCGAGAGGATCATCCCCGCGGCGGATCTGTCGGAGCAGATATCGCTCGCCGGCACAGAGGCCTCGGGCACCGGCAACATGAAGTTCATGCTGAACGGGGCGCTGACCATCGGCACGCTCGACGGGGCGAACATCGAGATCGCCGAGGAGGTGGGCCGCGAGAACGTCTTCATCTTCGGCATGACCTCGGACGAGGTCGCCGAGCGCCGCGCCGCTTACGACCCGCGCGAGTGCTGCCGGAACGACTCCGCGACGCGCGAAGCGCTCGGCCTGCTCTTCTCGGGGCACTTCAGCGCGGGCGAGCCCGGCGTCTTCGATCCCGTGCGCCGGGCGCTTCTCGACGAGGGCGACAGGTACATGGTCCTCGGGGACCTGCCGAGCTACGCCGACGCGCACCGCCGCGCGGAGAGCGTCTACCGCGATCAGGAGGAGTGGTCGAGGCGCGCGGTGCTCAACACCGCCTGCTCGGGCAAGTTCTCCTCCGACAGGACGATCGGCGAATACGCCGACGAGATCTGGGATGCGAAGCCATGTCCCATCGACCCCGAGCGCCGGCGCGGGCATACTATCATCCAGGCCATGATCAACCCCGAGGCCCGGGGCTCCTGATGCGAGGGAGGATTTCGACCGCGATTAGGCGGTTGGCGGGGTATTAGGGGTAGTATAGACCACCAGTCGCCTCGCCCCTCTTCGTGGGGTCCGGATCTATGGTGGCCGCTGAAACTGGGTGCGGAGGATGGAGATGAGAAAGCTTGCTCTGGCCGTGGGCCTCGTGGCATTGATCTCCGGGGCGGCAGTTGCGCGCGACGGGCGCGTCGGCCTGATGGAAGACTGCTCGACCACAGCAGGCTGGTTCGAGTGGGACCGGAACCAGAAGGAGGTGGCGCCGCGGACGAAGCTGGAGTCTAGGAACGGGCTCCTCCTCGTGCACCTGAACCGCGGCCTACTTCGTGCGGCGAAGAAGCACGCTTGGTGCCCCGAAGGCGTCGATAGAGGCTCCATCCTCCGGAAGAACTACGGCGAGGTGGACCTCGACAAGTACCACTACCTCGTCGTCAAGGTGAAGGAGAAGGGCTCGGGCGTCTTCTTCGGCGTCAACGGCTACGATACGAAGTGCGGCTTCACGACCGGCGTGACCGCCGTCGACCTGAAGGACTACGACGACGAGCGCATCCACGGCAAGCGGACGGTGCGCCTCGAGATGGACGTCCACGACAACCTGACCACGCTCGTGGTCGACGAGATCAAGCTTGTCTCCGAGCTTACTCCTGAAGAGAAGAAGGGCTTCATCGACCGCGGCCTCACCATCCGCCACGAGAAGCTCAAGGCGAAGATGTTCCACGGCCTCGACGCCGTGATGGCGCGCAGGACCGCCAAGTTGCCCAGCCTGGAAGGCGAGGAGATGGTGGTCTTCCGCGACACGGCGACGGGCGCGGTGACCACGCGGCTCACGGCCCACGACCGCAACGACTACTTCGGCGAGGGGGGCTTGTGGTCGGGGGACGGCGCAGCGATACGCTTCAACTCCAACGGCAGATTGGGGCGCGGCAAGCCGGTGCTGCTCCTCGGCGAGGGGAAGGTGGTTGCCGCCCCGAGCGCGTCGTGGGCGCTCTGGAGCGCGCACGATCCGCTCAAGCTCTGGCTGGTGAGCCGCAGCAGAAACAGGGAATACAGAGCCTCGCTCTGGAACCGCAAGACGGCGAAGACGGAGCCCGTGGCGAGCTTCACGGTGCCGCAGACGGGCGGCTACACCGAGGTCAAGCGCATCACGAAGTCGGGGAAGCTGATCGTGGGCTTCCGCGAAACGCCTCACATGGCCGTCGTCGACGCCAAGACGAAAACGGCGAAGACGATCGAGCTCTCGACGCGGCTGAAGGACGTCTCCTTCACCCCCGACGAGAAGTACCTGACGTGGGGCAACTGCTACACTTACGAGGGACGGTGGCTTGAGCTGGCGACCGGCCGAGAGGGCATCACCTCGCGCTACAACGTCGGCCACGCCTCCGGCGGCAAGTCGGGCACGGTGGGCAGCTTCGGCCGCCACCTGAAGATATTCATCCCGCGCGACGTCTTCAACACGCGCACCGCTGGCGACCGCGTTACGGTCTGGGCCAACTGGCAGAACGACGTCGTCACCGACTACGGCTCCTTCACTGACGACAACGAGTGGATCTTCACGAACGGCACCAGCGGCGACGTGGCCCAGCAGCACACCATGGTGCCGTCGAAGGACACAGGCGCCGTGCTCCGCGTGGCGAAGTACTTCACCAAGTTCTCGTGGTCGTCGACCACCTACAGCCGCCCCAGCCCCGACTACACCAAGCTCTGCTACAACGAGAACATGAACGGCGCCACGAGCACCGAGATAATGATGGCCTACACCCACAGGCCCGACCCTCCGCAGGACGTGAAGCTCATCGGCCGGCGCCTCGTGTGGAAGGCACCCCGCCGCTCGCGCGAGACCGCCGGCTACAACGTCTACCACACCGCTACGAGCGGACGCGATTACGTGCGCGTCAACTCCGAGCCCGTCACGGCCACCTCCTTCAGCGTTCCGAAGACCTCCGGCTACTACGCCGTCGCAGCCGTCGAGCACTCCGGCCTCGAAGGGCTCTACTCGCAGGAGACCGGCGCCCGCGGCGGCCGGAGCTTCTACTTCGAAGCCGAGCGGATGGACCTCACCCCGCCCGCGCGGCGCTTCTTCCTCGGCGAGTGCGGCAACTTCCAGTGCGTGCGCATCAACGCCGAGTCGCCGGCCGAGCAGGCCCGCGACGGCGTCATCAGCGTCGACACCTCGGCCGTCCCCCGCGGCAGGTACTCCGTCTGGCTGAGGGTGAAGGGCAGGGGCAGGTGGGCGTACGAGGGCCGTAAGTCGCTGGTCGTCGACGCGGACCGGTGGGAGTGGATCAAGCCCGTATCGGGTACTTACGGCGGCAGGGGCTCGAAGTTGAGCTTCCTCTCGCGCGACGACTCGCTCATGTGCGATGCCGTGGTGATCACGGCCGAGCGCTTCACGCCCGACGGCGCCGATCCGCGCGACCCGGAAGGCCCGGCGGCGGTGACGGGGCTCAAGGCCGAGGCGCTCGGGGGAGGCAAGGTGAAGCTCAGCTGGAACGCCTCCGACGCGCCTGATGTTCAGTACTACTCGGTCTACTTCGGCGGCAGCGAGGGCTTCAAGTGCGGCAACGCGACGGTCATCCGCTCGGTGAAGAAGACGTCCATCACGGACGCCGGGGCGCGGGCGGGGAAGGCGTACTACAAGGTGGTGGCCTTCGACTCGCGCCTGAACGCGGGCGAGGCGGCGACGGTGACCGCCGAAGTGCGCTAGCCCCGTCCGAGCAGGAACTCGCCAGGCCCCGTCGCATCGTGCGGCGGGGCCGATTCATTTGCCCGGCCAGAGCGATTCCGGCATAATCGGTGGCCGCCGAGGGCCGTCCGGGGCTGCAAGGATGGCCCCCGGGCACGGTTCCTAGTGCTGATGGCAGCATATCCGCGTGGGTGCGTTTCAGGGAGGGCCGTCGCCATGCGTCGCAGCCTGTGTGTACTGCTGGTCGCCGTCTTCGCCGGATGCACCGCCGGGCCGACCGGGGGAGTGCCGGCTCGGGCCGCCGAGGAGGGCGGCGGGGCTCCCGCGGTATACGAGACGGTCGGCCTCGGGGGCGGCGGGGCGATGTACTCGCCGGCGTCGAGCCCGCACGATCCGAAGCTGATGTTCCTCTCGTGCGACATGAGCGGCTTCTACCGCTCGACGGACGGCGGCAAGTCATGGAAGATGGTCGACTTCCGTCAGACGAAGGGCAACACGCGCCTGCGCGCCGTCTTCCATCCGACCGATCCCGACGTCGTTTACTTCAAGGGGCTCGTCAGCCGCGACAGGGGCGTCACGTGGAAGGCGCTCGGCGAGAACACGCCCAAGGGCATTGTCGAGATGGCGCTGGACCCGTCTGGCGAGCGCATGATGATCGCCGGCACCGGCGAGGGCGCGCAGATGTCGCGCGACGGCGGCGCGACGTGGTCGAAGTGCGAGGACGTCTCGGGCGGCTGCGTCGGCATCTACGTCGATCCGGGCTCGCCGAAGGACAAGCGCGTCGTCATGATCGGCACTTCGGGCGGCGTCTTCGTCTCGATGGACGACGGCAGGACGTTCGCCGAGGAGACCGAGGGCCTCCCATGGAAGGGCCTGCGGGACTTCGCCGCGGGCCGTTCCGAGGCGAAGGGCAAGGTCCTCGCCTACTGCACCGTCGGCGGCAAGAACGTCGACGGCAAGTACGTGGGCGGCGTATACGTCTCCGACGACCTCGCCGCGAGCTGGCGGAGCGCGCTCGGGGCGGGCGCGCAGAAGGGCTTGGCCAAGGTCGACCGGTGGGGGGCCACGGACATCTCTCAGTACGCGCTGCTGGCTGTCGCAGAGGGCAAGCCGGAGACGGTCTACGCCTCGTGCCGCGGGGTGGGCTACCATCCGCCGAACCACAGCACCGTCTACAGATCGGACGACGTGGGGAAGAACTGGCGCCCGGTCTTCAACCGCGACTTCCGCTTCCCCAACCTAAACGTCGAGAACGGCTGGATATCGCACTCGATCACGTGGATATGGGGAGGCTTCCACACGGTGGCCGGCTTCGACGCCAATACGAAGCACCCCGACACCGCGATGTGGACGGACGGCGGCGACATGTTCGTCACCCACGACGGCGGCAAGTCCTGGCAGCCGGGATATACGACGCCCGCCACGCCCAGGCCTGAGCGCGGCAACGTGCCCGGCAAGCAGGTCGGGCGGTGGAAGTCGAACGGGCTCGAGGTCACCACGACCTGGGAGTACCACATCGACCCGTTCGCGAGCAAGCGCCACTACATCTGCTATACGGATATCGGCTTCGCCATCTCCGAGGACGGCGGCGAGACGTGGCGGAACAACTCGCGCACCGGCGGCTCGCCTTGGACGAACACGACCTACATGCTCGCCTTCGACCCGGAGGTGAAGGGCCGTGCCTGGGCGGCCATGTCGAACGTGCACGACATCATGCACTGGACCTACGTCCATGACCGCGTCCGAGGGCCGGGCGGAATCTGCTACACCGAGGACCACTGCGAGAAGTGGAAGGTTCTTACCGAGGGCCTGCCCTCGGCGCCCTGCACCTCCGTCGTGGTCGACCCGAAGAGCCCGAAGGACTCGCGCACGCTCTACGTCACCATGTACGGCCGGGGCGTCTACAAGAGCACCGACGGTGGGAAGTCGTGGCAGAAGAAGTCGAAGGGCATACGCCTGGACGAGAACCCCCACACCGTGCTCGTGAAGTTGCACCCGGACGGCACGCTCTTCTGCTGCGTGACCGGACGCCGCGGGAACGGCGCCGACCGCCTGAAGTTCCCCAAGGTTGGCGCCCTCTACCGCTCCACGGACAAGGGCGAGAGCTGGGAGGACATCACGAAGTCGAGCCCGCTCCACTGGCCGACGGGCTTCGACTTCGACCCGGCCGACTCGAAGGTGATATACCTGCCGGCGGCGACCATCCCCGGAGGGCGCGAGGGCGGCATCTACAAGACGACCGACGGCGGGAGGTCGTGGGCGCGGCTGCTCCGCGACGAGGACTTCGCCGGCAAGGGCGGCGCCTCGTATGTCCACGGGATGTACGCCACGGTTGACCCCGAGAACTCGAAGCGCGTCTACCTCGGCACCGGCGGCCACGGGCTCTGGTACACCTCGGACGCCGGCAGGACGTGGAAGCAGTCCGGCAGCGTGCCCTTCGGATCGGTTCACCGGGCGAGTTGGGACCCCGACGACCGCTCGACCATCTACGTCACCACCTTCGGCGGCGGGGTATTCAAGGGGAAGGCGCCAGCGGAGTAGCTTCGGTGAGCGACGGCCTGTCCGATGTGGCGGAGTTCCCCTGGGGCGAGCGTCTCGAGGAGCGCGCCCGGGAGTCGGCCGGGGCTGCCCCCGGGCCCGCCGCCTGCGACTCGTCCGTCTATCTCGACATCGCCGAGCGCATCGTCCGCGCGGCCGCCGCCTGGCAGGGGCCGACGGGCGCCATCATCGACCCCAACACGGGCGAGGAGTGGTCGCACACGTCGCCGCGCTACGCATCGGCCGTCGCGCCGCTCGTCGCGGCCGGACGGTGCGAGGACCTCGTCGAGTCGTGCGCCCGCTGCCTGGACGCCAGCTGCCGGGCAATCGCCGAGGAGGAGGGCGGATCGACCGACTTCTGGCCGCGCGATCTTGCCCTTGCCATCGAGTGCTTGGAAGGCAAGGTCGATGCCGGGCGCTCGGCCGAGTGGCGCCGCCTCCTCGGAGGCTACGATCCGCAGCATACCTACAGGTACGTCACCTCGAAGGTCGAACCGAAGGATATCCACAACTGGTGCATCTACAGCCTGACCGGCGAGCAGATGAAACGGCGCCTCGGCATCGCCGACAATCTCGATTTCATCGAGGATCACCTCGAGACGCAGCGCCCGCGCTTCACCGCGGCCGGCATGTACCGCGATCCGAACTGCCCGACCACGTACGATCTCACCGTCCGGCAGAACCTGGGGATGCTGCTGCGCTACGGGTACGACGGCCGGCACTGTGAGTTCGTCGACGAGATGCTCCGGCGCGGCGGCCTCGCTCAGCTCTTCTTCCAGTCGACGACGGGCGAGATGCCCTTCGGCGGCCGCTCGAACCAGTTCCACCACGTCGAGGCCATGGCCGTCTGCACGGCCGAGCACGAAGCGAGCCGGTACGCCGCGCTCGGCGACGCTGCGCTCGCGGGCGCCTTCAAGCGGAGCGCCCGGCGCGCGGCCGCGGCGACGCTCCGCTGGCAGCTCGAGGCCGAGCCCTTTCGGCACATCAAGAACATGTTCGATCCAGCCGAGCTCCACGGCTGCGACTCCTACGGGCACCTGAGCGTCTACAGCCTGCTCGCGGCAGATCTGTTTGCATACGCGGGGCTCATCGCCGACGAGTCGATCGAGGAGGGCGCCGCGCCGTGTGACGCCGGCGGCTTCGTTCTGCCGGTGCTCGACGACTTCCACCGGGTCTTTGCCTCGTGCGGGCCGCTGCATCTCCAGATCGACACGTGCGGCCAGGCGGGGTTCGACGCGACGGGCCTGGGGCGTCTGCATCACCGCGACCGCCCATCGGAGACGGCGCTCTCCGTCGGCATCGTCCCGAAGCCTCACTACCGGACGAGCGAGAAGGCTCACGCGGAAGCCGTCGCCATCGGCCCGTGCTGGCGCGGCCCCGGCGGTGAGTGGCGCTCGCTGGCCGGAGAGCAGCCGCGCGCAGCCGACGTCGAGATCCTCGAAGAGAGCCCGTCAAGGGCGGCGTTCCGAGTGCGCTACGACGCAGACCGGCAGGTCGTCGAGGAGTACGTCCTCACGCCCGAAGGCCTGGAGGTCTCGGCGTCGGTCGGCGCCGGGCCGGTCAGACTTACCGTTCCATTGATCGTCACGGACGGCGAGGCGACCTCGAGCGTCCGCGAGGAAGCGCACGCCTTCGTCATGGAGTATCGCGGCATCACGCTCCGCGTTGAGGTGCTGGACGAGGATGCCACCTGCGGCCGCCTGGGCGTGCAGGCTCCCAACCGAAACGGCATCTACGACGTGGGCTGCTTCGAGCGCGCAGCCGCCAAGATCAGGGCCCGCCTCAGCTTCCTCTAGTGTCACCAGGGCCGCCGCAGAGCCAGCGTCACGAGCAGGGATAGTCCGCACGCCGCGGCCAGGCGAGCGACCGCCCGCCACTTCGGCGCGCTCAGGCCTCCGGTGCCGGCCGAAGGTTCCCTGGCGAGCAGCCCCCCGGCAACTATCGCGACCGCCAGCCCGGCGAAGAGCGGCACGTCGAGGGGGAAGCTCCTGTGCTTCTGTTCGAGCTCGCGGCGGAGTTCGGCGATCTCCTCGTCCGTAGCGGCGGCGCCCTTGGTGGCCTCCACCTCGCGGGCCCGCTGGGCCAGCTCGCGCCGGACCAGCCGCCGGCTCTCGGTCTCTTTGACGCCGCAGTAGGCCGCGTCGGGCAGGAGCCATTGCTCGCCGAAGGCGAGGCCGCCGTGGAGCGCCAGGGCGAAGAGGACGGAGCCCGCAGCGAGCCCGAAGAAGCGCACGCGACCGATATCCCCCGTCCAGCAGCGCAGCTCGCGCGCGATGATCCATGCCAGGAAGAGCCCCGCGGTGATGAGCAGCAGCGCGAGCGCCGTCACGAAGAACGGACGCCCCCGCCCGAGGAGATAATGAAGCGGCACGCCATCGCCATATCCGTAGTGAGCGCCCCTCACCAGATAGACAAGCCCGTGCAGGATGTTCAGGGCCGAGAAGCCGGCGAGCGCCATGCGCACCAGTGAGCCGTGACGCAGCCTGAGCGCCACCACCAGCGCGGCCGTTCCGATCACGAGCTCGACTGCGATCCCGCCGAGAAGGGCCGCGGTGTGGTGGAAGGCGGTCCACGGCCGCGCGGGTGCGCCCCAACGGATCCACCCGCCTCCGAAGATGTAGAGGCGCCAGCTTTCGAGGCCGGCACCGAAGCATGCCCCGGTCGCCCCGTGCCCGACGAACTCGTGCAGGACCAGGCTGATGCGGCTCGTGGTCAGGCCTATCAGGAAGAAGACGACGGCTGTCCGGACAACCGGGACGCGACCGGCCGGCGGGATCTCCGGGGCGCCGTCCGCGGCTGCCTCCGGGGGCGGCGCCGTCTCAGTCGATTTCATCCGCCACGTCCCTGACGATCTGCACCCACTTCTTCAGCCGCTCGGGCTCTCCCTCGACGGTCTCGATATCCTTGAGGGTGATGTCGATGTGGCAGCCCTTCGAGACGCGGAGCCCGTGGCCGATGATCCGGCGGACGCGCTCTGGGTCGAAGCGCCCGCAGACCATGTCGGTGGGGTTCGGCCGCCAGGAGATGACGTAGTCGGTGCCGATCTGCGCGGCGCAATTGGCGATGTCCGCGACAGGAGTCACTCCGATACGCCTCAGGTTCGGCACTTTCCGGAGCATGTCTATCTTCCTGGTCAGGTCCTCGCAGCAGCCGTAGGCGGTGAGGCCGTACTTCTCCATGATGGGCAACTGGTACTGGAGCAGGAACTCGTCGTGCATCGCCGGCGAGACGAGGGTGAACTCCTGCGCGGCGCAGAAGTACCACAGGTCCTTGCGCGGCCGGGGCTTCGAGTTAGGCCGCATGTCCTCGTGCTCCTCGCTGTAGCACATCGCCTGGTTGCGCTGGGTGGTGAGGGTGAAGTCGCCAGCCTCCTCGGCCTGCTCGTGGACGGCGAGGACGGCGTCGCGCATGAACGCGGCCAGCCCGTGCAGCCCCTCCGGGTCGTCGATCATGTCGATCATGACCTGCTCGAGCCCGCGGAGGCGTGCCAGGTCCGTTGAGATGTCGGCGTTCCAGCTGTACAGGGACGGCCAGCGGTTGACGTTGACGTCGATGATCTCGCCTACCGCGTCGCGGAGGCGCTCGGCGCGCCGGGCAGTGTCCTCCTCGTTAACGCGGTGCTCGGGGCGCACCATGGCGCTGAGGTCCCTCAGGTCCTTGATCGGCGCCTCCCAGCGGAAAGCGCCGCCCTCGACCCCCGGTCCGACGTGCTTCTGCGAGATGCCCCAGACCCCGCCCTCGGGGCGGAAGTAGCTCGCGTCCACGTCGAGCCAGGGCTCTAGGATGAAGTCGTCGCCTATCTCGTCGTGGAAAAGGAGCAGCTTCAGCCTGCGTTCCCAGTCGCGCCAGAAGGGGTCCTCGCACTCCATCGCGTGGTCGCCGAAGACCTCCCTGCACCAGACGTTCCACATGCCGTAGGTGGCGAGGACCAGCGGCCGGCAGCTCTTCATGCTGTTCTTCATGCGCCAGAGCCTGCGCCGCTCTTCCTGGATATCCCCGGCGGCGATCTCGGCGTAGCGCTTCGCCAGGTCCCTGACGACGTTGACATCCTTGGCGGGGCGTATCACCGGCGGCCTCCTCCGTCCTAGAGCTTCCAGACGCGCTTCGCCGTCCCGTAGTATATCTTCCCGAGCACGTCCTCGGGGAGGGCCATGCCCTCGTCACTGTAGTCGTTGGGCCCGGAGGTCTCGAAGTACTTCGCGTGCCGGTCGTAGAGGTCCCTGTTCCATGGATGGTCAACGGGCTTGCCGGGCCAGAGGGCGAGGTCCGTGCCGTAGAGCGTCCGGTCGGCGTATTTCACCAGGATGTCGCGTCGCGAGGTGTGCTCCGCGCCGAGGGGGGTCAACTCGATCTTGCTGGGCTCGGTGTCGACGTAGAAGTTCGGGTAGGTCTCGAAGAGCCTCACGAGATGATCCAGGTCCTCGGGGTAGCATCCCCAGTGGGCGTTGACGAAGGTCGTCTCGGGGTGGCGCTCGAGGACGCGCTCGCGCTGCTCGAGAAGGTCGAGCCTGCCGAAGTGCTTGCCGTCGCCGAGCCAGATGCGCGACTTGTCCTTGTGCTCGGCGGTCCAGCAGACGATGGGGTCGGCAGTGTGGATGATGACGGCGACGTCGAGCTCGCCCGCCGCCGCGAAGAGCGGCCCCAGCCTCTCGTCGTCGACGCGGATCCAGGAACCGTCCTTGTGCTTCTGCCTGAGGCCGAGGCTCTTCGCTATCTTCAGGCCCTTCGCGCCCACCTCCACCTCGCGTCGGAACTGCTCGACGACAGAGTCCATGTAGCCGGGCTGTTCGATCCGCCTGAAGTCGAAGTACGAGAGCGTGGCGATCCGGCCGCCCGTGACCCGTTCGGACTCGAGGATTATCGGGACGGCGTCCTCCCCGGGGGTGAGCGTCCGGGCGTTGATGATGGACTCCACGCCGTTTTGGTCCATTGTCTTCAGGCACTCGGCGAAGTGCTCGGCGTGGACGTGCATGTGGGCGTCGATCTTCATGGCGTCCTCAGTCGGGGGCCTTGCCGAGCGCGAAGGCGGGGCCGAACGGGGCGTGCGAGCACGTGTGGTACGGGCTCATGTAGTCGCGCTCGGCGCGGGCCTTGGTCCAGAGCTTCCCGAAGAGCTCACGCAGCACCGGCTGCAGCTCCGGCTTCTCCGCGAGGTTCTCCATCTCGTGGGGGTCGTTCTCGAGGTCGTAGAGCTCGTCCATGTCGACCGGATTGTGGACGAGCTTCCACTTCTCCGTGCGGACCATGCGCTGGGTGTAGTAGATCTCCACGCCGTTGCACTGGTTGCAGAAGGCGTCGGGCCAGTCGGGGGGCGTCTCGCCCCTGAGGAACGGCACGAGGCTGCGGCCGCTGGGGTCCTGCGTCGGCCGGGCGAGGGCGAGCTCCGTCATCGTCGGCGAGATGTCGCAGTGAGTGATGAAGCTCGACACCTCGCGGCCGGGGTCCTTGATGCCCTTCGGCCAGCGCATGACGTAAGGCACGCGGTAGGCCTCGTCGAAGGGGGCTATCCCCTTCGCGAAGAGGCCGTGGGCGCCGCAGAACTCCCCGTGGTCCGAGCAGAAGATGACGAGCGTGTTCTCCGCCTGGCCCGTGGCCTCGAGCTCGTCGAGCACCTCCCCGAGCCATTCGTCGATCATCGTGCAGTAGCCCCAGTAGTGGGCAATCGCTTCTCGAATCTCGTCCTCGGTGAGCTGGCGGTACTTCTTCTGCATGCGCTCATAGAGCCGTGGTCGCGTCGACATGTCGTCGTTGTAGTTGGGCGGGAGCTCCACGTCGGCCGGATCGTACATGTGGGCGTATTCCTCGGGGATGACGAAGGGCGCGTGAGGGCCGCCGGTGCCCATATAGACGCACCATGGGGAATCCTTGGCAGCGAGCTCTTTCATCTTCGCGATACCGGCCCGCACAACCTTGTAGTCACTGAGATCCTCGACCGCGGCCTCGGTCGATCCGTACGCCCGCCACCGGCCGTATCCCGGCTGGAGGACCTCGCCGCGACCGCGCGGCCGGTCGTCCTGGCGGGGCATCTCCAGGTACTTCTCGGAATCGTAGCGCCCGTAGGTGCCGGTGGCCGTGATCGGGTCGAGCTCCTCCCAGCCACGGTCGGACGGGTCCTCCGTCGCCGAGACGTGCCACTTGCCCGCGAAGGCGAGGGAATAGCTCGCGTCGCGCAGCTTCTCGGACCACGTTTCGCAGCCGGGGTTCAGCGAGAGATGGATGGCGGCTGTGTTCTGGACGTTGTTGAAGATGCCGTGCTTGGACGGGTACATGCCCGTCATCAAGCTGGCGCGTGAAGGGCAGCAGTGGGCCATGGGTGTGAAGGCGCGGGTGAAGTTGACGCCTTCAGCGATGAGGCGCTCGGCGTTGGGGGTCCGGCACGGGTGGCCGGGCATGATAACCTGGGCCTGCTCCTGATCGGTCATGAAGAAGAGAATGTTCGGCCTGTCGTCGTTCATGTCTCGGCAGCCTCCACCTGGCGGTCAGATCACACCTGGGCGCCGGACAGTATACCCGAAATCGCGCGGACGACCAAATCACATCCTGGCCTTGGCGCCGCGCGCCGGCGATGGGCCTTGCGCCAGCACCGTAACGACGTATATAATGCTGACCTGCCCGGGTGGGGGTGAGAGCTTGTCGAGAGAGAACCTGACGCTTGTCATCTCCCTCGTGCTGGGTGTCTGGATCATCGTCCTCATTCATGGAACCGCCTACCTGCACGGCAAGCGGAGGCTGGAGGCGGTCAGGGGCACGGGGACCCTCACCGACAAGACCGTCACCGAACTGCGCTCGCGTAACCTGAAGCGAGGATCGGTCGAACTCGCCGTTTGGGTGACGGGCGTGATCGTGGCCAAGGTGGTGCTCGTCGCCAGCAGGAGGGCGCGGAGGTCGCCGCCAGGCCGGGGGCCGGGGGCCGGGGAGATCAGCGGCGATGGCAGCCCCAGCGGCTAGATCTGTGGACGTCAACCGCCTCTCGTGCGCCGCGGCGTTCTGCCGATACCTCCAGCGCACATCGTCCGAGTTTTTTCCGGGATTTCCTGCAGCAATTCTCCGCCCATCCGCTACGTTACGATTGGGTGGAGAGGAATGCTGGTGTACCAGGTGAGCTTGGCGCCGGAAGAAGGTCGCGTGGCCCCGGCGGATGAGACATCCGTCCGGTCGGGCGTGCCACAGGCGGGCGAAGCCGATGAGATGGTCAACCCGAACTCCGACGCCGGCATCATCATGGACTGTCTGGCTGACAGGCCCGAGCGCTTCGACGAGTTGGTCGAACGGTACGCCGGCTATGTCGCCAGCTTCGCGTTCTCAAGGGTCGGCAACCGCGCCGATGCCGAGGAGATAGCCCAGGAAACCATGGTCAGGGCTTACGAGAACCTTGCCCGACTGCGCGCGCCGAGGCGCTTCTCGGCGTGGCTGCTCGGCATCGCCGAGCACGTAGCGGCGGACTGTCTGAAGAGGCGGGGCCGCTCCGTCTCTCTGGACGCGGCCGAGGGCGGCGCCCGTGGCGCCAGCCGCCTCCACCCGGAAGGCGCCGCCCCCGGGCCGGCAGAGGCGGCCGGCCGGGCAGAGGAGCACGCGACGCTTCTCGCGAAGATATCAATGCTGCAGGACCGCTATCGCACGGTGCTCGTCCTCAAGCACCAGCGGGGACTGACCTGCGAGCAGATAGCCGAGAGCCTTGGCCTCTCGACGAGCACGGTGACCAGCCGGCTCTCGAGGGCCTATGCAATGCTGCGACGGGAACTGAAGTCGCTCGAGCCGGGCCTGACGTAGGGCCGGCGTTTGGGGCGGGGAGATCCCGCGCCGGAAGGAGTGGTTGCCATGCTCTGTGAAGAAGCCGAAGGCCTGTTCGACGCCTACCTGGCGGACGCACTCAAGGACGATGTGCTGGACGACGTGGAACGCCACCTCGCCGGGTGCTCGAGGTGCAGCGCGAAGCTGCGCGAGGCCGAGCAGCTTCTGCGTGAGACGGGCTCCGTGCTGAAGTGGGCCCTGCCTGCCGCGGGCTTCGAGGATCGCGTCCGCGAGCGCGTCGCCGGCGCCGCCATCAAGCCGGCGCAGACCTGGGGCGAGATCATGCGCGAGCAGTGGGAGCGCGCGCCGTGGTGGATGATCTCGGCCGCGGTGCACGCCGTCATTCTCATGCTCATGACTGTCATCACCGTCGCGACGGCGAACAAGCGCAAGGACGACATCGTCAT
>Ga0272441_10001095_pt1 | contig 57868 bp, 63 predicted proteins | sample SSMProp6N_FD_193582 | JGI IMG/M metagenome (GOLD analysis project Ga0272441, IMG submission 193582) | Marine sediment archaeal communities from Little Sippewissett salt marsh, Falmouth, MA, United States - SSM-Prop-6N | ecosystem: Environmental > Aquatic > Marine > Wetlands > Sediment ...
CAGAAAAAATCGACCTCATACATTCGTCTCACCTTTATTGACGGGTGAAACTTAATATGGTTCGTCGACTGGCCAACCTATTTTCATCCTTATGTGTGGCCCGCAGGGTCATGTATGCTTCTTTTTCTTGCGAGATCGTCCTCCACTGCCCCTGCCGGTCCGATCCGACCCTTTTTCCTTGGCGGATGCCCGATCCTGCCCGGGAAAAAACCCATGGCCGTTCTCCCGGGTTTCATCAAGACCATCATCATGGTCCTTCATTTCCCCGTAGTATCTTCCCTTTTTCAACCATTTCCACGCCATACGCTTGCCCACCAGATACGCACCAGGGAGGAATATCACCAGACCGCCCAGGGCGCACATGGGGGTTCTGCTGTCTATCTCGTAGGTGACCTTGTATGTAACCTCCACCGGTCGGCCAGAATAGGAATTGAAGAATATTATGCACCAGGTACCGCCCCTGTCCACTTCAACCTCCACATCACCCTCGCTCACCCCGACAAGCGTGGCCTTTGCGCCCTGAGCACCAGAGGTGCCTGAAAGCCGAAGTCCACCGATCATCTCCTCCCAGGTCATATCGTCGTCTCTGGGTATAACCACCACGTCCACCGGTCCTTCGGACTCGAAGCTCAGGTGAATTCCATCGCCCTCGTCCAGCTCCTTGCACGGCCCGTCCGGGTTATCGAACCGGACCGCCATGGTCTCTTCGTATGAAGGGTGGTGAGCCCCCAGGGCAACCAGCGATAGCACGAACAGCCCCGCAGACAGCAGGAGAGCCCCTATCATGAAATGGGAGTTCTTCAAGTCAAAGCACCCGGTATGTCATCCCTCGGTGCATGCCACGCCCAGGGTGATCTCCTCTCCCTCGATGGACCAGTTTTTCACCATATCACCGGTAACGTCATCGGAAATATCCAATCTCCGGGCCCGGGTCTCCCGGGAAATGTAATCCAACCGGTTCCGGACCAGGTCCTGGATTCGCGGGGGCGCTTTCAGGGTGACCGTTATACGGTCGTCGACACCCAGGTCCATCTCCTTGCGCATGTCCTGGATGCGTCGTACCAGTTCCCTGGACCATCCTTCGGATTCGATCTCCGGGGTCAGATGGGTATCAATATATACCATCCCACCGGGAAAATCCGTGCAAAGCACGTCCTGGGACTGGGTCCTGTAGAAACGCACCATGTCCTGGGTTATGGAAACAGAATGGCCATCCGTCTTACCGTCCAGGGACAGATCGTAGGCGCCACCGTCCAGGGCGGTCTTGAGCTCCTGGGGGTCCACCCTTTCCAGGGCCTCCCCCACCTTCTTTGCATCCCCTCTGAATGCGGGACCCAGCACCGACATCTGGGGCTCGGCGACCAGTTGCAGGCCTTCCCATTCTTCCGTGGGCAATATGACCCTCATTTCCTTGGAATTGGTCATGTGCTTCAAAAGTGGTTCCAATGCCCTGGAAGCATCCACCACTTCCTGGGTGTCCCCCTGGATTATGACCTCCTTTACAGGCCAGCGGAGCTTTCTTCCACCCTTCTCCCGGGCATTCTGGGCGGCCTCAACCACCTTTCGAACTATGGCCATGCGGCCCTCCAGCTCCGTGTCCTTCAACTCATCCCGGGGCCGGGGCCAGTCCAGGGTGTGAATGGTTACCAAACCGGGTCCGCCCAGGTTCCTGCCCACCAGATCGGCCAGGTGAGGCATCACCGGGGACATGAGAAGAGCGGTTTCCCACAGGGCCTCGTAAATGGTCCTGTAACAGGCCAGCTTTCCCGGATCGTCCTTCTCCACCCAGACCCGGTCCCTCACCAGCTTGACGTAGGTTCGGGAAAGGTCCTCCACGATGAATTCCTCCAACGCCCGGCAGCCCAGGTGCATCATCCTGGTCTCGAAGCTGTCAGTAACCTCTTTTTTCACCCATTCAAGTCGGGAGAGGAGCCACCGGTCCTCCACGGTGAGATTATCCTTTACGCTCTCCAGTGTCACCTTCCCCGGATCGAAATCGTCCAGCGCCATGTAGGTGGTGGCGAAGACGTACACGTTCCAGTAAGTGTTCAGGCTGCGGTGGGTGTTGCGCACCCCTTCCCACGAGAACGGAAGGTCCTCCCAGGGCGCCGAGGTCCGCAGGAACCAGAGCCGCATGGCGTCGGCACCGTACTTGTCCATGACCACCAGGGGGTCCACCACGTTGCCCGTGGATTTGGACATGGGAGTGCCGTTCTCCGCCAGGGCGAACCCGTGCATCAGAACGGACTGGTAGGGTATCCTGTCGAAGGCCACCACCGACGCGCCCAGTTGGGAGTAGAACCATCCCCTGGTCTGGTCGTGGGCTTCCACGATCCACCGGGGCGGCCACCACCGCTCGAACTCGTCGGTCCGGGCGGGGTATCCCAGCTGCGCCCAGGAACAGACCGCTGAGTCGAACCATACGTCCAGAACGTCCGGGACACGATTGACCTTGGTGCCGCATTCCGGGCAGGTGAATGTGACCTTGTCGACCCAGGGCCGGTGCAGGTCCATGTCATCGGTGTAGCCCTCGGCTTCATTGAGCTCCTCCCGGTTCCCCACCACCCTGCTCCAGCCGCAATCGCATTTCCACACCGGTATGGGTATTCCCCAGTAACGCTGGCGGGAAATGCACCAGTCACGGGTGTTCTCCACCCAGTCCCTCTGCCGGGACGACCCGGCCCATTTCGGGACCCAGGTGATGGATGATATCTCCTCCAGCATCCGGTCCCTGACCTCGGTTATCTTGAGGAACCACTGAACCGTGGCCCTGTAGGTTATGGGGTCCTTGCACCTCCAGCAGTGACCGTAACGGTGGGTGATCTTGCCGGAATGGATGAGCAGGCCCTTTTGGTCCAGGTCGGCTATTATGTTGGGATCCTGTTCCTTTGTGAACCGGCCGGCGTACTTGCCAGCGTCCTCGGTCAGGTAACCCCTGCCATCCACCGGGCAGAAGGGGGGAAGGTCGTAGGCCTTCCCGGTCTCGAAATCGTCAGGACCATGGCCTGGAGCTGTGTGAACGCAACCGGTGTTCTCCGCCGACACGTAGGTGGCCAGCACTATGCGGCAGTGGTTGTAGGATACCGGGTTCTGATGGTAGGGGACCTCTTCAAGAAGGGGGTGGATGTATTCCCAGCCTTCCATGTCCTGCCCCATGATCCGGTCTCCCACTTCCTCGTAAACCTTGTCATCATGGAGTTTCTGGATGAGGGCGGCCTTCTTTCCCTCGGGCGCGGAATCGAACTCGTCACCGTAGATGTACAGGGACACCACCTCGTCCCAGATGGCCTGCTCCCCCACCAGCCACCAGTACTCGTCCTTACCGTCTTTGGTGACCCGGAGCTTTGCGTAACCGAAATCCGGGTGTACCGAAACACACAGGTCAGCCGGAAGGGTCCAGGGGGTGGTGGTCCAGATGATGACGTACTCGTTTTCCCTACCCTTGAGGGGGAACTTTACGGTGATGGAGGGATCGGTCTCGTCCCAGTACTCGACTTCCGCCTCGGCCAGGGCGGTCTCGCAACGGGGGCACCATGTCAGTACCCGCTGGGCCTGGGTGAGCAGGTCCTTCTCGGCCGATCGCTTGATGGTCCACCAGGCCGCTTCCAGGTACTCGTTGCGGATGGTCATGTAGGGGTTATCCCAGTCCAGCCACACCCCCAGGGACTTGAACTGCTCGGTCATCTTGTCCAAAAACTTCAGGGCGAACTCCCGGCACTTGCTCACGAAATTGTCTATGCCGAAGTTTTGGATGTCCTGCTTGTTGGAAAAACCCAGTTCCTTCTCCACCCGCACCTCTATGGGAAGCCCGTGCATGTCGTACCCGGGCTGGTCACGTACATTGCGGCCGTTCATCCGCAGGTAACGTACCATGGAATCCTTCAGGGTCTTGTTCCAGGCCGTCCCCAGGTGAATTGTTCCCGAGGTATAGGGAGGGCCGTCGTTGAAATAGTAATCCTCGCCCCCCTCCCTGTGCTTCACCACCAAATGATAGGCATCGACTTCCTGCCAGTGCTCCTGGACCTCCAGCTCCAGCTTGCGGGCGTTGAAGGTCTTGTCCTCGGGTGTTTCCATGATAAATTCCCCCTGCATTCGGGGTCCGTCCCTCTCGTGGGGACGGGGATTGTGGGGAAGAGGGAGCGGTTTTAAAATGTTTGCGCACCAGACCGGCATAAAACCCCCGTGTTGGTCACTTGTGAAATGGTGTGAATGGTTGTAAGCTGGATCATTTCGAAAATGTCAATTGAAAATCTTTTAACGTAGTCATGATTTGGTCCCTCCCATGGAAGGATCCTCCACCGATGATGATGCGGCCGTTGCCGATACCGTACCGGCTCCCGTGACGGCTCCCGTTCCCAAACTTGGCCTGTGGATAAGCGGGTTGTTCCTCGCCGCTTTGGGAATCGTCGCCATCGGGTGCGTCATCTGGCCGGAGGTGTTCTACGACGGGTTCGTCTGGAAGTACTTCTGGGGTCCCATAGTTGCCGATGCCACCGACAGGGAAGTGGGGGGTATCAGTGAGGGGTACAACCCCGTGTCCACCATTGTTTACGGGCTCATACTGGCCCTGGCGGTGGGGGCCATCTTTCTGGTGCTGGACAGGTTCCAAATCAACATCGACCTGCGTTTCACCCTGGCGGTACTGCCGTTTTTGCTCGTTGGGGTCGTGGGAAGGGTGCTGGAGGACATGGAACTGTTCGGGGAGCCCTACGTTTACCTGTTCATATCCCCCCTGATCTACATCGTGGTGGGACTTTCCACCCTGGGGGCGCTGGTGTGGTCGGCCTGGACGGCGGGAAAATCGTCCAGGCGGGGGGTTTCCAAGACCCTTCTCCTGGGCAGCGTTCCCATGTGGGTGTTTGCAGGCGTTTACACCCTGGCATACATGATCACCAACGACCGGTTCGCCCTGATCCTTCACCCGGTGGTGCCGGCGGGGCTGGCTGCCATGGTGACCGGACTCTGGTTCTGGTATTCCGGCTCAAGGGACCAGGGAGAGGTGGACAGTGTTATCCTGTTCGGGGGAACCGGTGCCATGGTCCTGGGTATGGGCCTGTGCACCCTGGCAGCCTGGCCGGGAGCCGACCGCTGGAGGTCTGTATACCTGGCAGCCAACCCCAATGACGTCATCCAGGCAGAATATGCCGGGTTTGCAGGGGTAATTCTGCTGGCCGCCGCTCTGACGTTCATGTTCAACATGGTCATGAAACATTTTGGTAAGACCCGGCCCGGTCTGACGGCGTTCACCACCGGGGTGTCCACCCTGCTGGTGTTCGGTCACATGCTGGATGCATCCGCCACTTTCGTTGCCATTGACTTCTTTGGGTACTGGGAAAAACACGTCCTTCCCCGGTTCATGATCGAAGTTACAGGATCGGCTGTGGTGATGATACCCATGAAGTTCCTGGTGGTTGGGTTGGTGATATACATCCTGGACGTGGCCTTCAAGGATGATACGGAACTCAACCCCAGACTGGTGGGCCTGGTGAAGATAGCCGTTCTCGTTTTGGGTATGGCGCCGGGGTGCAGGGATGTGCTCCGATTGGGCCTGGGAGTTTAACCTCCGGGGCTAAATGGCCCTGGTAATAATTCACCATGCCGCAACATCCTACACGACCTCGCACAATAACACATCATGGAGCATCATGCAGTATCATGGCGCATCATGCAACACCGGTTCACCAATCGTCCGGGGGAGGTGGTGTGGCCGTGTTTCTCATCTGGGGCAGGTCTTTTGCCCGCCTGCCAAGTTTCTCTGAGCTGAGCCTGGCCCGATGAAGCTTTATCAGGTTGTACACAAGGGCGGCCAGCGGAATCAAGATTATCAAGTATGCATAGGAAAAGACCGATACCATTTCATCACCCTTGTCATCACCCTTGTCATCACCCTTGTCATCACCCTTGCCATCACCCTTGCCATCACCCTTGCCGTCACCCTTGCCGTCACCCTTGCCGTCACCCTTGCCGTCACCCTTGCCGTCACCCTTGCCGTCACCCTTGCCGTCACCCTTGCGCGCAGCTGCGGGGGATCGGGGCCCGGTGCGGGCCCTTTTTACAACCCAGCAATATTTATACCAAGTCCTTTACTTAAGGTTGTTGCGGGGCACGGCAATGGACGACGAGGTAATCGAGGTAACACCCATCTCTGTCTACGACGAGCAACATTTCAGATCGAGCCGCAGGCACGACCCGGAGGACGATGACCTTCAGGGCGAGGCGGCCGAGTTCTCCATCGGGGAGTTCATGGATGCCGTCAAGAGAAAAGGGATAAAGGGGGCCTTAAACGATGAACGGCTGGGACCCCATGCCCACCTCATAATGCTTCTTTTCATGGTGTTCATAATCGCCATAATAGTCAGCCTGGTGACCCTGACCAACTGAGGCCTGTTCAACCGGTAAACCGCTGCTTGGGCAATCGGTCCCACTGTTGTTTCAACCACGGTTTCAATTACCGTTTTGCATTTTGACTGCCGATCCTCCCCGACCTGCCCGCTTTTCAGGATTGTTGCACCACTTTCCGACCTTGCAGGTTTTTCACATCACAAGATGAACTCCGGTATGGCCACGGCTGAGAGGGAGAACACCACCAGGGCAGGGGGCATGATCCTTCCCAGGGACTGGAAGAACCTGTCCCGGTCCCGTCCCCACCGGGCCCCGCTGGTGAAATATGCGATCACGACAACCAGGGATATCAGATATATCCCCAGGGCAACGGCCAGGGGGAACACGGACACCGCAACACCGGCATCCCCGCCACCCGACCCGGCGGTTGAAGCTGTCATGAGGCCCCCGGTCCCTGAAAGCATTATGAATAGGCCCAGGGTGACCCCCAGGATCAATGGTCCGAACAGCTTGGCCGTGTTTTCCATGGTGGCCATGATATTTCCCAGTCGGAGCCAGGATTCCTTCTCCACCCGGGCCAGCTTGCCCATGTGAGCTGCCATGTCCTTGAGAACCGTGGCGGAGCTTTCCGGATCCTTCACTGAAGCGTCCAGGACCGTTCCCATGGCCGCCTTGACCCTGGAGGACGGGCACTTTCCCATGGTACCGTTTCTCCCGAACATCGCCTCCCTGGGCGTGGATCCGGTCAACCGCATTCTCTGAATGGTCTTGCCCAGGAGCCTTGAGAGGGGCGTGTCCTTTCGGGACATGGATGCATCCTCCAGGGCCTTCTCCAGAGATGCCCCGTCCTGCAAACGTTCACCGATCAGCTGAAGGCTATCGGGCAGGTCCTCCTCCAGGTTTCGGGAATCTTCCCTGCTGGGGGCTGCCATGTTCCATTTCCTTTTTGACACCAGGGCCAGTGGAGCGCCGATGGCCCATATGAACGGGAGAGCCCGTACCACCGGCCAGGGCTCGAGAACTTTCCATGTCACAAGCCCCAGGACGGCCAGAGCGGTACCGAGCACCGCCCCCTGATATATCAATCCCCTGGGAACGGACCCGTTCCCCCACTGCCCTGTTCCACCGAAGGCCGGTCTGTTGTTTAGCACGTGCATGGTGTATCCCAATGTAACTAACGGTACCAGCACGTCCAGCACCAGTATGACCGCCCACAGGGACTCTCCTCCCATATTGCTCATGGGAAGCAGCGCCGCCATGCTTATGGGGAGTATCACCCCCAGGGACAGAAGCACCATGCTTGGTGTGGACAGGTCTCTCAGCCCCTGTTCCATCCGGTGTTTCATACCTGTTGTAACCGTTTCCATGGAACGTTCCAGGCAATCCCTGTTCCGTTTCCGGGACGGTTCCCTGGAAGCTGTCAGCAGTAGTGACAGTGATCGGCCGGTGGAGGGGTCCTGTTCCTCCACGTCCCCGTTGAGTTTCTTGAAGGATTCCTCCAGGGAACCAAACCGACGTGTTGTAACATCCCACTGGACCTTCCTGAACCTCCGTTTCACCTGTGGATCGCCGTTGGCCGCAGTAAAATCCACCGCCCGTTCCAGGGACTGGTCCAGGGACATGGACATGGTCATCAGCCCCACGGCTTCCGGCATGGAGGCAAGTACGGCCCTCTCCTCCCTTCGGGCCCGGACAACGGGAACAGACATCACCCAGGACCATGACACCAGGGGCAGACATATCAACGGGAGCATTATCAAAAACATCATCTTGAGTGGAGATACGGTTCCCCGGAAACCCGTCACCGTACTTTCCACCACGGGTAAACCGTCAGCACCACCACCTTCATCGTTGATCGTGATCACCGTAATGGGTGATATATCCTGCACACGGTCGCCCATCCCGTCCCCATCAACATCACCCAACCAGGGGCCCAGCAGCAGCAGGGACCATGCAATGACCGCCAGGGTCACTGCCAGGGATACAACTCCGGCCAATCGTTTCACCTGGAAGGGCTCCACGGGCATGCCGGCAGCACGGATCGCATCTGTGAGCTTCCGGTCCGGGTCACCCGCCAGGACATCCTCGAAACGGGAGCGGGCCTCCCTTTCCTTTTTGATGAGACGCTGAACCCCCTTTTCCCCTCCCCCCTCCACCGAAGCGATGTCCAGTTCCTCTCTGGCCGTGACCCACCGCCTCCTGGCAATGGCGATATCCCCGTCAACATCCCCGCCTTGCCTGTTTTTATGATCTTTCCTATCCGGACGGGACCGGCCGGTGCTGTGGGTCCTTCCCACGGCCCGGCATGCCCGAACGTAAAACGGCTGTGGACCCGTGCCCATGGCCCGATCTCCGGATCCGTCAAGCGTCAAAGGAGACCTCCCTGCAAAAAGCTCTGTCCCATTCCCGAAACACCCTCCCGTGATCGGGACCCCTGGGATCGGACCTCTCCCCATCCAGAAGTGACCGGTATATGTTGTTTGAACGGGCCACCCACCCAACACCCAGAAGATCCTTCCTGCCCCGGTGCCTGGATATTTGCACCATCCTACTGCGCACCCTCCCCCTGCACACGATGTCATTGCGGGCTGTGGCCAGGCTCCATCCCCAGGATGATGCGATCCTCCCCAGCAGAGGAGAACGACGGAAGGCGCCGGGCGATTCCTTCTGGGTATCCTCACCATGAGAGTAGGACATCATGGTATCGAAGCTGCCCTCCTGGGACATGGACTTGTCCAGCTCAGCAATCTCCACCAACCTGCGCCTGAGCGTTCGGGAACCGCCTGGCTGTACGGTCCCGGCCAGGACCACCACATCCGTGGCTCGGAAGGAGGCAGGTGGAATGTTCAGATCGTGGACCACCCTGTCATAAACACCTCTGGCGCTGTCACCGTGGATGGTCCCCATCACCGTTGACCCGGCGCTTCCGGTCCTCATGGCCTCGTACAGTGTCCGGGCCTCCCTGCCCCTCACCTCTCCCAGAACCAGGGCGGATTCCCCCATCCGCAGGGCTACCCGGAGAGCGTCCTCGGAGCCCATCTCGCCCGTTTGTCCGGTGGATGATCTTACCTGAAGCGGCTGGACCTTGTACCCTGAACTTCTCATTTTCTCCACGGGCAGCTCCAGGGTGTCCTCTATGGTTATTATCCGATGGCTGGTGGGCAGCTCCAGCATCAGCGCCCCCAAAAGAGAGGACTTTCCCGCACCCCGGGGACCTGCAACAAGTATGGTGGAACGCCCGTCTATAAGAAATGAGAGGAGCCCCGCCGCCTCCGGGGAAAGGGACCCCAAATCCACCAACCGGGGCAGGGTCCAGGGCTCGTTGGAATGCCGACGCAGTGTCAGAGACGATCCACCGGGACTCAGGGGTGATCCCACGGCGGTCACCCTGGCATTCAGCTCGGGCATATCGGATTCCAGAACGGGCCGGGCCTCTGTCAACGACCTGCCGCTGCGCTGTTTGATCCTGGAGAGGAGACAGTCCATTTCCCTGGCCCCCAGTACCAAATTGGTAAGGCATACCTGGTTCAACCCATCCCCGGCATCTCCCGAGAGATTTACGTAAAGCCTGTTCGTATCGGCAGGTGCGTCCACGAACACATCCTGAACGTCCACATCTGCCATGAGATATTCCATCACGCCCATCCCGGCGGTGTGACGGGCCAGGGCGCTGGATATGAAATCCGCCCTCTCCTGATCCATCCCGTGGGATTCGCAAAGCGACCTGGTCCTGTTCTCCACAAAGGATCGCACCCTTTCCGCATTGGCCAGGTCTCCTTCATCGGGCATGGTTTCCATCATATCCCTCCGGGCCCTTTCGGCCATCTTCATGTCACCGGGGTCCATCCTGTACTCGGGAGGATCTATCTGATACAGGTCCTCGGCCCTGTCCGGAAGCTGGTACAGGGTCACACCGCAACCGTTGATATTTCTGGTGGCGACCTTTCTGGCCCCCAGGGGAACGGTTGGTATTATCCAGGTGTCGGAGAACCCCGGCCGGCGCCTGACCTGCCGGGAGAACACCGCATCCAAGGGTTTGTTGCTGCTATCGGACAACCAGCTTTCGAGACAATCCAGATCGACGATCCAGTCGCCCACCTTCCCACCTCCTTTCTTGGATGAGCGGACTCTTTTTCGGTAAAGGGCAGGGTCCCTGTTACCCGGCAAGGCACGGCTGGTGGTCTGACATACCTTGAAAAACTCCCCCACGAAGGATCGGGCCCACCGGTCCAGGGAAATGATGCAGTTGATGCATTCCTTGCCCCTGCTCCTTTCCCCCAGCACCGCTCCTTCAACGGATCGCATGCTGGAGGCCACAGCCTCAAGGTCCGTTGCCACGCCCCGGACAAGCCTGTCCTCCATCACGATCGCCTTCTTCAGGCAGCCGGTGCATTTCCTGTCCACTCTTGAAAAGGACTGACTCAGCCCCCTGGCCCTGAGGGAAAGGGATGTCATATCCCTGATCAAGGCGACCGCGGGCGGTTGGGCCTCCGTTTCGGATATATTCTTCAAGCGCACCCGGTCGAAGCCCATGCACCCGTTCAGGGCCCCGATCAGGGATGAACGGCATTCACCACTGGCAAGGCTGCCCTTTCCCGAACATCCCTCGCACCGGACCTCCAGCAAGGACTCCCCGTCCATGACCTGTCTCACTACGATGCAGCTGGGTGTCTTTTCATGCTTGTGGGAAAAAAACTTTGGCATTCTGTCACTCTCCTCTCTCAGTGGGCCCAGGGCGGGGGGTAAATATATCATTTTTTGGAGGATCGAATATATCCATCGCCGCTTCATCAATGGTTCCCAATTGAACGCAATCTGGCCCGATTTGGCCCGATGGTGACCCACGCAACCCGGTTCAACGTCAGGATGTTGTTGACAATTCATCAGAAACCCTTAAATCGATAATGTCGTTGAGGAAGATTCCCGGAGACCTGGTAAGATGAAAAAGGGCGACATCATCAAGGTCGATTACGACTTGTACAATGCCGACACCGAAGAGCTCCTTGAGACCACCAAGGAGGAGCTTGCTCAGGAAAATGATATGTTCGACGAGAAGACCGTCTACAAACCCCGCACCATGATCGTGGGGGCCAACAACATTTCCGAGGTGTTCGACAGCTCACTTTTAAAGGCAGATGTCGGCAAGGATGTGGAAGTGGACATCCCGCCGGAGAAGGGGTTTGGCGACCGCAACCCGGATCTTGTCGAGCTCCACTCCCGCAGGGAGATCATGCGCCTTCCGGAGTTCCGCAAGGGCGATATGGAGCCTTTCGTGGGGCTCCAGATAATGCTCAAGAACCGTCCCGGAACCATATCGGCAGTGACCGCCGGTCGGATCAGGGTGGACTTCAACCATCCCTATGCCGGAAAGACCCTGAAATACCGCTACAAGATCACCGAGGCCGCCACAAAGGCCCAGGACAAGGTGAAGGCCATCCTTGACATGCATTATGCCAATACAGACGATTTCAAGCTCAACATAAAGGGAAACACTGTGGAGATGGTGCTTCCCGAGATGTGCAAGATCGATCAGTCATGGTTCATGGCCAAGTACAGGGTGGTGGGAGACCTTCGGGAATGGGCCGACATGGACGTGATCCGGATGGTAGAGGAATATGTGAAGCCCAAGCCCGACAAGGAGCCCCCCGCCGAGGATGATAAGGGAGATGAGGACAAGGGCAACGTTTCGGTTGATATCCCAGCCACAGAGAGCAATGGGGAAGATAAGGAGTGAAACGCAAGGGACGCGCTATCCACTCCTTGTCTTCTCCATCTGCTTGTGCTCACACCAACTCACCTTTACCTGGCCAGGGATGGCCCACTAACAGACGGTGGAAAATATCCACTTTATCCTGCTGCACTGCAACCCCGGCCATCGGCGAACAAATGGGAATGAGGGCATGGGGCCTATTTGAAGTATCCTTCCTCAACACCATATATCTTGCAGAAGTTATCTGCCATTATCTCCCGGATGTCATCCCGGCTGAATTTTCCACCTGAAAGCATCTCGCCCACCCGCTTGGGAACTGTCTTTATCCCCAGTACCGCCCCCGGTCTGCCGGGATCGTCAAGGTAATCGGTTTCCAGGAAGAACCGGGTAGAGCCCTCCAGGGCGGGTATGTTCTTCCGGTTGGCCATGACAGACGGGAAAATGCCCGAATTAATAGATTCGTCCACCACCGGGGGACTGAAATGTTTGATTATCCTCTTTCGTGGTAACCCTGAACCGTCCCCCATGGACGCCAGATCCTTCCAGGTTTGTTCCGTGGCGGTCTCGCAGTGGATGACCACCGGACAGTCCGCCCCTTTGGCCAGGGACATTCCCCGCTCAATAATCCGGTTCGATGCGGCCCAGATATCCTCGGACACGGGAAAATGTGGCCTGCCCACCTCCCCGATGGCAATGGCCTGACCGTCGCTCACCATTTCAGCTGCCAACTCCATGGCGTCCAGCATCAACTGTTCTGCGTCATTTAGGGACATCTTCTCCGCCAACCGGATGAGTTCCACCGGGTAGGGTCCCACCACCGCAAACGCCATTATTCCCTCAACCGACGATGCCCTGTTGGAAAGCTCAACGGTGCGCCGGAAGGTCTGTTTGAACCCTTCCAGATCGCTCACGGGGATATCATGGTAGGGCTTGTTGACCACCACCAGATGGGTTCCACCCGATCTCTTGAAATCCTTCACGGCTTCCATACAGGGGCCTGACGGGTCCAGGTGGACGTGGTTGTCCACCACTGGAACACCGAAAGGAGGCTGCGCCCTGAACTCACTGCCCGAATTCATCTATACCCTTCTTTGCCATCTCAAGGGTCCTTCTCGCCTTGGACTCGGAACCAGCCCCGTAGACCACCACCTTTCCGGTGGGGAAAATAAGCAGGTCGCCACCGTCCTTATCCCACCGGGCCATCAGTCCCGGGAAATTGGGCAGGTTCCTCTTTCCCCGACGGAAGGGTTTGACCCTCATCAGGCTTTCAATGTCCAGGGATTTCCCGATATCGCAGGATGCCGAACAATGGGTGATTTCCAGGCGGAGCCTTTCCTCCATGGGAATGTTGACAGATTTCAATGTCCTGGTGAGTTGGGTGACCTGCTCTATGAGCTCATCGTGACCCTTGGAGCCCGCCAGCCTCACCCTGCCATCGGGGAAGAAAACGGCTATCTTTCCATCGCCCATGTCCCAAAGAAGGCCGTCAAATTGGTCCGGATGGCTCCTGGTGTTGTCCAGGGAATAACGCAGATGGGTGAGGTTCACCGGGTTTCCTATTGTGGTCTCCGCCATCAAATTCTCCACATTTAACTGCGTCATATGATCACCCATCACCGGCAACGTATGATTTGGCTTTTACCTTTCGATCATATCTGATGACACAGGGTTATGCAAACCGGGGAGATCGGGGAAATACCAGCCGACCGCAAGTGGCAGGAGCCGTATCTATTCTGTCAATTGTTTCTGATACCACTGGTCCTGAACCGTGTAATTCGTGTATATCCATACCTTGGTATCGATCCTTTCCGTATCCGGATCCTCCTGATCGTAGGTCCAGACCAGGTCCGGGAACTTGTAATCGAGAAAGTCCCACAGGTGGGGCCTGTAAACAACCAAACTATCATCTTTGAGCTCGATGCGGAATATCATGTAACCGGACCACAGGTTCCATTTATCGTCGCCAAGGGGTTCCAGATGGGGATCGGATACCAGATCAAAACCCTTAATATCGAAGGCAGAACGGAGTTCTCCGCTCACCTTCGATTCCCTCAACCCATCGGCTGCCGATCCGCTTGATAGGGAGAAATACTGTAGCCTGGGTTTGATGAGCCAGTATATCTTGATGTTCGTGTCAAACACGAAATATCTCACATTGTTCTGGCTCAGGAAGTACATGATCTCCCGCTCGGAAGGATATCCGAACTCTTCCACGGACCCAAGCGCTCCGGAATAGGCCGTTGCATAGGTTATGTTGTAGATCATGAACCTGTCTGCCTCCATGGCATACATCGGCCATCCGAAGATATACTCACCTTCCTGGGTGTGTTCCCTGAGATATCTACCCGTCTCGATTATCTGCTGAGCCCTCGGTCTTGTATCCTCAATCTGTGACGTGAAATATTCATCCCGGGCAAAGAATACCTGGGACAGGGGGGCGGACAGCAGCAGTAGGATCAGGGCGAATATGGATATGTAGGCAAATGGCCTGGGACCACTGTCCCTCGCCACATTCTCCATGAGCTGGCGCTTGGGGCGATCGGGCCTGAGGGGGATGGGGGAACCGCTTGGGCCATTGAGACGATCGGGACCCTCGGGATGGATACCAAATCGGTTACCGCCCGTGGGGCGAGATTCCAAATCTACAGTTTCCCCGGTAAAAGGCGAAGGGTTTACCCCGATGGGCTCTCGGGCATCCTTGGGTACCACAACGGATCGAACTGTACGATTTGAACCTCGATAAAGAGCCACCGCCACCGCCGCGGCCATCACCGAAGCCGGTACTGACAGCTCGTAAAAATGGACCAATCTCAAACCGGTATAGTTCAGGTAAAGAACAAGGATGGAAAACAACCAGAACACCAAAATGATAAGAGAGAACCTGGTGGACCGAGGCAGGGGGAATCCTTTTACGAGAACAACACCGGCCAGTAATGTCAGGGGAAGGAACATGAAATAGGCGCTGTAAGGCAACATGTACTCGTTGCCGGGAGCCATAAGGAAATGGGTCATGGCAAAGAAGAGGCCACCTCCCGCTATCCCCACTATGAGATACAGGGGGATCGTGAACCTGGGATTTCTCCGTAGGAAATTCTGTCTTTGTCCACGAAGGTAGACCCAAAAAAAACCCAGCAGGCAAAAACCCATGGTGACCAGGATGGCCCATCGGGTGTTAGCGGCGTAGCTTTCCCGATGATAGAACCCACCGGTCCCCCCGGGAATGAGACTCACGGCAAAGTATCCAAAAATCGATAGAAGGAAAAGGAAAACCATGAGCAATAAAAAGGGTCTCGCTTTGAAAAACAGTCCCGCCCTCTTTCCTGGGGTCCGAACGGATAGAACATTTGTGCGCTGGGGGCATTTTCCCTGCGTATCATTCACTCTTGTATCATTCACTCTTGTATCATTCTCCATCAGAGTGAGGGTTACAAGAATTCCCGATGCACCTGCCAGGGCCAAATACACAAAGCCATCTTCCCCACCGCGGAGAGCGTCAAAAACCGGCATGGAATTGATACCGTCCATGGGCATGGTGTATCCAAAGATCCCCAGAGGATCGCCGATTACTATCAGAAGACTGCAAATAAACATCACAATTGCCAAAATTACAGTTGCCAAGTTTCCCTTTGGCATCCCATCTACCCACAAGATCACCCGCCTAATGCCGAATACCGCCAACCCAACGGTCACCGCAATGGTCGACAGGTCCCAGCCGGACAGGGATTTCGGTCCCCAGCCGATTCCTCCTCCCAGGGAATAGAGGACCAACCATCCCACCATCATCAGGCATATGGGAACGGACACACCTTCTGTCAATGACAATTCCACTTCTTCTGCCCATCTTCTGACTTTGGATGAAAGACCCATGGCCATAATTGTCAGGGACATTCCCAGACCTGCCAGGGCACCCAGTCCCAGGCTGATGCGAAGGGCATCGATCATCAAATAGGCTATCTCCGCGTTCTCCCTGAGCATACCCACAACAAAAGCGCTCAAGAAGGCCATGATGAGCGCAAGGTAAACCGATTTTAGTATGTGTCCACCCATCCTAAAACGTTCCCTGGGCATGGACACGAACACCATGCTGATCATCGCCAGGAAAAACAGTATCAACATCAGGTAAAGCGATTCCGTATAGGCAGGATCCATCAGACCGCCGTTTTCCGTGAATTTAAATGTCGCCCCCGCTCCCCAGACCGCTGCCGCAGCAACAATTCCCAGGGCCATCATCGTTTCGGGTATCTGAATATGGGATTTTCCCCCTATCCCCATTCGGTGGGCAAAGAACCCTGCCCCAATGCCCACCACACCACCGATCAGCAGCGTGTTGAAAAAGGCCATATCGACCGATTTGTCCGGATGGTAATAGGGTTGGAGGAGTTTGAAGAGGAACAGGTCCAGCAGCATTATCGCCGCCCAACCGGCCATGGCATAGAGCCATATCCTCAACCTTGGATGGATGGACTCGCGGACGGTCAGGGTGACGAACAGAGCAACGCCCCATAGCAGAACAATGCCGTAATAACCAAGGTACGAAACATTGACAGCTATGTTTCCACGGGAACCCAGGATGTTGGTGTTGTATACCATGTCAAAATAGTCCCAGGGGGATCCTGAGCCCGACAGGTTATGCAGGATCAGTCCAATGGGAATGGATGCCCCCACCAGGAAAAGCACGATATTTTTGGTGATCTCCTTTAGCCTTGATAGCCACGGCGTATCATCCTCGGCAAGCACCGTGTATGCCAGGGCTAGAAAACCCAACTCCGTGAAGAACATGATCATGGCCGAACGGGTGGTGAACACGGCCATCACCAGAAAAAAACCGTTTAGGGCAAAGGGCCAGCTCTTGTGGTTCTTCACTGCATAAACCAGGGTGTAGATGGTTAGGGAAATGAACATTATCTGCAGAGAATCGGATAGGGCCAGGTAGCCAAACCGAATGGTGAATGGGCTGAAGGCAAAAACCACTGATGATAGGCATCCCACGGTCTTGTTGAAAAGGTCCCTCCCTATGAAGTAGAGCACGGCAATGGTTACCGTGGAAGCCGCAACCGACAGCATCCTTCCCTGGAAGATTCCGGGACCGAAGGCCTTCATGAAAGAGGATAGAGAGTAGAGATAGATTATGTAGGAACTCATGTGGACCCCGATCTCCTGGAAATTCCCGAAGGGGCTCCAACCGTGGATCATGAGCCTTCCGTATGAAAGGAAGAACGTTTCGTCCTTGTCCAGGGGCCAGTTCAGGGCGCCATAGGTACGGATGGCAAAGCCACCAATAACAGCCGCAAGCACTATCAGCAGGTTCCACCTGAGTATGAAGGACGCAAGGGTCTCTTTGAACCGGGGCACGTCACCAAATCGGGCACGCACTCTAAAAGGTTATCCGAAATGGCCCATCATCGCCAATACTACGGTAGAGGGCGGATGGGAACATGCACAGTGGTTCGGACCGGGTCCGGGGAACGGGTCACCCAATGTATCGGAGGTCCTCAGAACCGCCTTCCGATCCACCGGTGCCCTCCAGCTCCTTGAGCTGGGACGTTATCTTGTCTATCTGGAGCGCCTTGTCCTCCAGCTCGGAAAAAGAGACACTGATCTTCAAGATATTCGTCAATACCTCCAGCACCGCCTGGGCGGATTTTGGGTCCACGAAATATCCCGAGGTCTCACCCATGAGGCATATCCCTTCCACGTTGCGTATCCTGCCCAGACCCAGAAGAAGTCCCGACGCGCCAACTATACCCGATACGGGTTCTCCCTTCTGGAACACCACACCGACCTTTTTCATATCGGATACCACAGCATGACTGGTGGCCGCGCCCAAGACCCTGGGGTTCTCCACCATCCTGCCCAGACCGTATCCTCCCAGGGTGAACACCATCTTCACCCCCAGGTCCTGGGCCATGTCCAGAACCCTTTCCGTCAGAATATACTGCCCCTCCGATGATATGCCCTGATAATCGCCCACCAAAAACACGATGTCCGGACCGGGTTCATCGCCCTCCCCTCTCTTGTAATAGTACAATTCGTTGTTCACAAGCTTGATGACTCCATCCTCTTCAACCAGCACCTGGGGCGGGAAATGACGGGAATATATATCGCCGAACTTGGTGGTTTCCAGCTCGTCAAGAAGATGCTCGGCCGCCAGCTTACCCACGTTACCCACACCGGGTAGTCCCTCTATGAGAACGGGATCGTTCAGTTCGGGTTTTTCGGTCAATGTGATCATTACCTCATCCATCATTCTCTCCACCTCGCTCCGGTTGGTCGCCAACATCGTTCCCCCCTCCACTATTTGAAACACCGTATGCCTCGGGGTACTTTAGCATCCTCCGGTACTTGCCATACCTGTTCTCGGGCGAGTATCGGGGCGGATGGGGTGACTTGGTCATCTCACCGCATTTGGGACAGCTCTCTTTGAGGGTGTACAACTGACACGCCTGGCATCTCATGAGCAGTTTTTTCATGGGCTTCCTCCACTGGCGAATAACGGTTTGAAGGTAAATGTTGAGAAGGGCCATTGGGAAGGGTGGATAAACTACAGGATTCAGCCCTCTCGGTTGAACTGCCCGGTGCCCTGGTTCTTCTCTATGGCCGATATGGCCCTGTCGGCCGCCTTCTTTATTTCATCCTCGGCTATCTTGTAGTCCTTTGCCTGGACATTCAAACAGTATTTGGGGGCACCCACGTAGGACACCTTCACGGTGGCCTCCTCGGCATCCTCCGCCACTTTTAGGGCCTTCTTGATGGCCTCCACGCCATCAGGCACATGACAACGCAGGTCCAGGTACCCTTTGATCTTAACATAGGGTGGTACGATGTTTTCCAGAGCGATCTGGTTGAAGGTATCGATCCACTCACCGCTGAAGCCTTCCTGGGAGAGCACGTCCTGATTGATGGCGCATTCCTCGAAAGCCGTGTAGAGAGATCCGAATTCCTCGATGACATTGTACCCGAAATCCTGGTAGCATTTCTCTTCCTCGGCACCGATCCTTTCACAGAGTATATTGAAGAGTTTCTCAGCCTTCTGCTCGTTCTTCCAGGCGTGAATGGTGTCGCGCTTCTGATGCTCGTTGACCTGTTTGAGTGACAGATCAACATGGCCTTTGGACTCATCCACCCGGAGGACCCGGCAGACGACCTTCTGGCCTTCCCGGATGTAGTCACGTATGTACTTGACCCAACCGGTGGCAACCTCTGCGATATGGATGAAGCCCTCCTTGTGCTCGTACTCCTCCAGGATCACAAAAGCGCCGAAGCTCTTGACATCTCTAACAGAGCAGACTACCAGTTCTCCCTCTTCGGGATATTCCTGTATTCTAACCATCGTCCAACACCTCTAGGACCTCTCCCACGACCTCGGCGTTACCTCCTTTGGGCTTTGCCAGGGTTGTGCCGCAGACAGCACAGGTCACTATGGTGTTGGATTTGCTGAATATCACCTGTTCATTGCTACAGTCGTTGCACTTGACCTTCAAGAACCTGCTGGTCGGTCGTGATACGAATTCGTTCATGTCACTCATGTCAAATCACTCGGTAAGTTCCAGCTTTTTAGACCTAATGCAGGGGCTCTGGTGGGCCTTCTTGCAGTCGCCGCATCTGAATCTCAAGGCTACCCTTCTGGTGACCTTTTCACCCGAGGGCTTGGGCCTGGGGAATCCTCGGTAACCCGCAGTCACTTTTCTAAAGCGTCTCTGTCCCCACTTCAGTTCCGAGGCGGGTTTCTTCTTGATCCTCTCTATCTCGTGAGAGGTGTGCTTCTTGCACTTGGGACAGTACGTCTTGATTACCCGTGGTCTTTTCATAGTGATCCAGCTTTGGTGGGGGCCCCCTAAAGACCACCTTTATATAAAAGTATTCTCCCAGATGCCCCCACAATACCCTAGGATGGCCCTTCCCCCGACATTCGATTTATCCTTCCAAATCTCCCTTATCCTTCCAAATTGCTGGAGATCGGGTAACTCAACCTCTCAAAGGTACACTTCAACGGAACCCATTCCACGGGGTCACCCCGGCGTCTTCTACCCCAAGGGTCTGAACCACCCTTCTGGAGAACTGATCCACCATATCTTCCAGTGATCCGGGTCTTCCGTAGAAAGAGGGCATGGCGGGCATCACCACCACGCCATCCCTGGAGAGGTTTGCCAGGTTCTGAAGATGTATGGTGGACATGGGGGTCTCTCTGGGCACCATCACCAGTCTCTTCCTCTCCTTTAGGGCAACCGCCGCCGCACGGGTTATCAGATTGTCACCAATGCCCGAAGCGACCTTGGAAGCCGTGGACAGTGAACATGGCACGATCACCATGGCATCGAACGGGTAGCTGCCGGATGCCGGGGGAGCGCCCACGTCATGGTTGGGATGGATGCGGGATGCGAGGCGGGAGAGGTACTGGACATCCCTGCCGGTCTCGTGCTTTAACATGGATGATGCGCTATCGGAAACCACCAGATCGGTTTCGTGGCCCAGATCGTGAAGCAGCTCTAGGGTACGGATCCCGTAGGGAAGGCCAGAGGCCCCTGAAATGGCCACTATAATTATCATAGAACCATGCTGGGAGAGGGGGAAAGATATTAAGGTTTTTACCCGATGGTAAAGAACAACTGCCACGCAGGTAGCCATATGCATCCGGGTTGGACCGTTACCATGGATATTGACATAAGACTGGTGGACTCCTGGCCCAGGGAGGACATCGTAAGATTATACGAATCAGGCGGATGGTGGAACGAATGTTACGACCCGTCCGGAATAGACGGGTTGATCGACGGAAGTTTTGCATTCGCCGTGGCAGTGGACAGGGGGAGCGGCAGGGCCGTGGGCATGGGAAGGGCAATATCGGATGGGTCATCGGACGCCTACATCCAGGATGTGGTCGTGTTGGATGGTTTGAGGGGAAAAGGGATAGGCAGCGACATCATCCGTTCACTGGTGGAGTTCTGCCGGTCCCGGGGACTGGTGTGGATAGGACTGATCGCCGAGGGGGGTTCGGAAAGGTTCTACCGAAAACTTGGTTTCGATGTCATGCCGGGTCATACGCCCATGCTGCTTTGCCAGCATAACACGGATTGACTGGAGGAAGGCATGTGTTGTCCTTTGATGATTTTAAGAAGGTGACCATTGACGAAAAGGAGATGTTCGACAAGGTCTACGGCAAATACCCACCGTTGCACAGCGATCTTCTCCTCACAACCATGGTAAGCTGGGATGGCTACTGCTCCTACAGGTACCTTATGGTAGACGGATGTCTCCTGGTATCAAACACCCAAAATGGGGACAGCTATTTCCGACCGCCCATCGGTCCCAGGAACGATGAAATTGCCACAGAATATTCTCACCTGGCTAAAAGAGAGGGCGGGGATCATCCCCTTTCCCTGTTCACTCCCCGAGATACGGATTGGTATCAGGAGCTGTTCCCCAAATTGGAGTTCTTTTCCCACCGTAATTACTTCGAGTACGTATATCGGGCCAGTGACCTGGCCGACCTTCCCGGGAAGGAGTTTGCCAAGATCCGAAACAAGGTCAACAGGTTCCACCGGGAGCATTCCTTCACCATCGAATCCATAGACGATCAGAATATGGATGAGGTGAACTGCCTGTTGCACAGATGGTGCCTGTGGAAGAATTGCGGGGAGGACAGATTGCTTCAGAACGAAAAGATCGCCTTGTTGAGATCCATGGAACATTTCACTGAGCTCGGATTGAAGGGCATCGCAATCAGGATCGAAGACCGTCTGCAGGGAGTGTCTATTTATGAAGACATGGGCAACGATACTGCGGTGGTACACTACGAAAAGGCCATACCGGATTTCAAGGGCATCTACCAAGTGATCAACCAGGAGATGGCCAAGCGGCTGGCAAACGAGGGGTTCGAGTACATCAACCGCCAATCAGACATGGGCATCGAAGGGTTGAGGGACGCCAAGTTGAACTACAATCCCCACCACATGGTGGAGGTCAGCCATGTTCCCAAAGAGAAGATGGCGCTTTAGACCAGTGATTGCATCCTGGCAGTGGCATGATCGGAACATCTATTCATGACCCGCCTATGGCATACCCAGAGTATCGTCATTCCCGCAATTATGGTCAATGCCAAAGGAAGTAAAAACCAAATGTCAGTGAAGAATGAAAGATAATATTTCAAGGCGGGTTCTTCCAGGACTGCCCCTGCGGAAAAAACAATGATCACGTTGGTGAAAACCGCAACACCATAAATAATGAGTATGTATCCCCATTTCCTGCACTCCTCATTATCATTTTCCACATTCTTCTTGTGGATAATTGTACCCCTCGCTTCACGTTGACTCTTAGCCAATTCAGGATCGAAGGAAATATTTCTGTTATGCGTCATGGTGTTCAGCATTCTCACAATGTCATTCTCACAATGTTATGGTAGTACGATTGCTTGGAAAGGTTTTTATCTCTACGGGGGACCTCCCCGGGACCCCCAAAAAAAACTAAATTGTAGGGGGCGGCCGAAGCCGCCCCCCTTTTTCACAAATCCTCTCTAACTCCCTATTGGAGTTCTCACATCCCATGCAACATACTCGTGAGGGTTATCATTGCCATTGTCATGGATATATATACGGTTTGACGTACAGATTAATATATATCCCTCCGTACCAACGCGTACCAACGTGCCAAAACATACCAAAAACAACGTGCCAAAAATGCACAAAAACGTACAAAATGTGAAAAATACGGGGCAGCCAAGGGCTAATTTTTTATCCCGGGAAGGATTCCCACCCCCTCACAGATATCGCTGTGCAGGTGTGATCTCACCGGGATGGAACAACGTTCCATCCCTGCGGTAACCCGCTGCGGCGGGCTACCTTTGGGCTGCGCCTGCGTTCTGCAGTCGCAACCAGCCTGGTAGGAAAACCTTTACCCCTCCCAAGCATCCTATTCATACGCAACAATCGTGCAGGTGTGATCTCACCGTGATGGAACAACGTTCCATCCCTGCGGTAACCCGCTGCGGCGGGCTACCTTTGGGCTGCGCCTGCATTCTGCAGTCGCAACCAGCCTGGTAGGACCACGGTAACGACCTACGGTCGTCACCTGTATCCTTCCAGGCAGAACATCCACATTCGCAAACCGCCGTGCAGGCGTGATCTAGCCTGGTAGGATTAAGGCCTTCCAAGCCTTCTGCTCGGGTTCAAATCCCGGCGCCTGCACTTTTTTCTTTTTCTGTACATTATTTTAGAGGGATTTGCACCCTGACCGTTTCAACGCTGGTTTTTTATGCAGCCCCCGGTGTTAACCAAACGATCAGACCGGAGGATGATCATTGGCCACAAGAAGGATCGTCAAGGGAAAATCCTCTCCCTGGAACCGTTTCAAGAATGCCCTTAGCGGGGATGGTGATACCTCCGGGGAAAGGCCCAAACGTCCATCGAAACCCATGAAAAGAGCGGTCAAGCTGTGGGGTTTCAATCAGTGGATAATTGCCCGATATGTGCTCTTGAGGAAGGATCTGAAACTTATGAAAGTGGACGTTGATCGAAAACGTCGACTTATCAGGGCCCGATGGGTGGATAGAGACCTTAACAGACTGGTCGATTACTATGCCCTGGAGAGCCGGTACACACCGTTTTTTTGGGAATCGGGACTGGATCCCTTCGTGCCGGTTAAGTTCGGCCCACTGGAGGAGGTTCAGGACATGCCTGTAAACCACCTGGCAAAGCTCCTAAATACCTCGACCTCACGGATGCGCAGGGCCATTAAACGCCACGGCGATGACTTCATATCCCTAAGGGGATCCACGGCTCACTTTGAAGAGGAGAAGTACAAGGAGTTCAGGGAGGTCATCCAACGAATAACCCGGCTGGGGGCCAAATCCGAGGAGTTCTCCCACATGTGCATGGGAGAGGGGTTCCATATCTCCGTGGACGGCATTTCCGAGGAATCTCACATAACCAAGATCATAGACAAAGAGGTGGTCCGACTCGTTGAGCTTGTGGAGAAGAAACACGGTCCTCAAAACGCCCTTCCGGTGGAGGTAAACGAGATGATCTCTTTTCAGCAATCCCTGGAAAAAGAGATCGAGAACGCACCTGATCGGCAATGACACTCTAGTTACATTTTCGAGAAAACATATAGTAGGACAGGGAACCTTCTGATTTCCATGGAAGGACCCGATGAAGGTGAAGAGGAACGTTTCGACAAGTGTTTTTTTTGGGACCTTGGCCTTCTCCTGATGCTGACCCCTCTCATCCTGATTCCCCTTATCGGATGGGTCCTTGTGTTTATCATGGTACCACTCTGGGTGGGTCATTTCGGCGGCAGGTTTGTCAATAAGAAGGACGCGGCCCTGGCCGGTGCCATGGCATCGGGCATATGGGCAACGATCGCCATCGTTATGGTATTCTATGTTCTGGACATGATGAGAATGCCAGGGGCCAGCGTGGGTGTCCATACAGGATTGGAGGCGGCGTTACTTCTTTCTGCCATTGGCATTCCTGTCACCTTCTGCGCCATCGGCGGGTTTTCCGGCGGTAGAAGAAGAGATGTCGTCGGAGGATGACCGGGCTTTCCCTCTCTGGTTTTCTTTACCCTGGTATTTACCCTGTTCTATTCCGTAAAGCCGTTTTCTTTCATCTGACATCTCAATGCCCTCTTCCTCCATCCAGAGTATCTGGGGATCGATACTCCGGTCCCGGGCCCTTTTAACTAATCTGGCATATCTGATAGAATCCTGGATCTCGAAAACTATGACCCCCAGGGCCATGGTGGTGATCATACCGGCGGGTACCCCGGTGAGAATGCGAAGTGCCATGTTCGACTCTCTCAGACCCACAAGCTGGGTAACCCCGTCAATACCCATGGGAATCAGACCCGCCACGACCCACCATGCAGAAAGTTCTATTCGTTTGAAGGTCACGATGAGGGCTCCCAGGGCAAATCCCCAGAATATGGCCGTGCACCTTTCACAGTAAGGGCTCTGGTTCCCGTTTAACTTGAAGGACCGGCTTTCCATCTGGTGACACATGACCACCCCGGAACGGTAAACCCTCCGGACAACGGGGTTCAGCTCAGCGTTGTCTATGATCTCGTATCTATCCTGATTGCCCACCCCGCTCATGTCGTCATCGAACTGGATGGTGCCGGGCTCCATCATGTAGGGGCTGAAGGTCACCAGAAATGCCCAACATCCTGCTATGATCAGGATAACGAAATTGCCCCAGTTCGGTTTCAGATCCATCGTCATCACCCGAACCGGGGGCGCTGGAGGAACACCATCACAGCCGCCGCCAAGGACATCAATAATCCCGCACCGTATCCCACTGAAAGACAGCCCAGCAGAGCGCAGGGCACGGCAATCGAATGCCAGCGTTTCAGCATGGTCAGCATGGCTGCCAGCAGGGACGCCAAGGATGCTATTATCATCAAAATGAACAGGCCATCCATGGTCTCGATCGAAGAATGGTCACTTCCATCCGACCCATCCGTCCGGTCCTCATCCACGCCGATCACCATGTTGATGTGATCGGGCAGGTTTTTTTCCACGGAAATTTTTACCGTTGAACTTCCCAGATCGCCCCTGGAGGCCCGGATGGTACAAGGAGAACGTGTAATGTTGTCAAGGGAGAACCATCCCTGTGAATTGGTGATATCTGTGGAATCGGTTCCCAGACATTGGACTTTCGCGTTTTCCACCCCGCTTCCATCGGCATCGGTCACTCTTCCAAAGATCGTTTGGGGGTTGGATATGTGATCGTCTTCCTGCCAATCAGTATCCGTGGCGTGGCCGGATGATCCTATGGTGTAGAAAAGTCCCAGAAAACAGCTCAACAGCAAGAAGATCACGGCCAGGGGAAGTACCCATCTGTTCCTGGTATCATCGGCGTGGGACGGATAATCGTCACCTCTTCTTCCCACCCTTTTTACTATCTCGGGCTCGGGAGTTGCTCTGAATAAAAGATTGGGTATCCTGGACCGGCTCTTTCGGTCCTTAATATCCACCTTGATATCGTCATCATCCCGTTCCACCGTGTAAGGGCGCGACTGCGCATCCCACTCCACCTCAACCGGGTCGACATACCTGCCACGGCGACCTCTGGGTCGCTTCCCCTCCATTGATCGTTTTGAGGGGTCAAAAGGAACGTTGGGTGTCGTACGGATCAGGTCCACCACATCTTTGTATCCGCATTGGGGACATCGCACGATGCATCGGTTCTCGGTATAACCCCTCGGAAAGGACACCTTGAAACGCACCGAGCAGGAGGGGCATCTGAACTCCCTTGGTTCCATCGGAATCTTCCAACACCTGGAAATGTAAATAGTTTTTCAAGACCCCGGTTCGGTGTAAATGGAAAATAGCTCACGTTCCCACGGATACCATGATCTCTCGGGCCTTATCCCTGATAACATCCTTTGGCGGGTCACGGGCTGTCCAGAAACCATATGCAACGGATGCCCTTTCCACCATAACATCGGTCCCGGGGACGAGCTGACTGCCGGCCTTTCGGGCACAGTCCTCCAGGGAGGTTCTGTCATCCGATATCACCGTCTCCACCACGATGAGGTTCTCGTCCAGATCAGACGGCTGCACCGGGGATTGAAGAGAGATATCAATATCGTCGGGACTGGGGACATGGATCAATACGGAACAGTCCTCCAGGTAGGATTTCCGGTTGTTCCAGGGAATGGCCTGCACCTCGCCTTTTTCCATATCTATCCTATGAACATCCATACGGGACTCGGTTATCTTTTCGCTGCAAAGAGCCGGGTTTACTCCCACATCCAACAATGCGGTGGCAGCGGACCGGGCCTCGCCTCCTGAACCAATGACCAATCCTTTCATGTTCTCATTGGAATGCAAATGACCCTCCAGAACCCTCTTGAGGGCGGTGATCATGGAATTGTATCCTACGCTCTTGGTGCCATCAAACCTCACCGTGTCCGCCGATTGGGATATTTGAACCGTCCGATCCATATCGTTTAGCATGGGTATGATCGCATCGTCCAGCGGATGGGTGATGGACAGACCTCTCAACCTGTTCTTCCGCCCCCAATCAATCATTTCCCTCAATTCATCCTGATTGGCCTCCAGCGGCAACAAAACCATGTCAAGCCCTCGGTATGAAAAGGCCCTGTTTACAAGGGCGGTGGTCAGATCGTTTAAGAGGGGGGTTCCTGAGCGTAAATAGATATCAGTTGCGGGCCCCACGGTCCTGGGAGCGGTGGCACCGTTGAGAGCCACCCTCATGTCCCATTCCTTCCAGGATCTGAAAATGTCAAATGACGGGGGGAACGAATGGTTGGTGCCTTCACCGGTGGAGCGAGGCTCTTCAAATGATCCCTGATCCCTGGAAGGTGGTACATACCCCAGTTCCATGAAAGCCATCCCATGCCTGAAATATGGAGCCAGAGAGTTTAGGCCCCAGCATCTCCTTCCCACGGGCATTATTGCAATGGGGCTTTCTTTTCTGGCCTGCATAAGAGACTGGGACATACCTTCCAGCATCTGTTTGAAGTTGCCGCTCCTAACAAAAAGATGGACCATTTCAGGTTGAAGAGAAAGCACAAGCTCTTCCACCCCCCGAAAGGTGTCTTCCTCAACGGGTGCTTCAATATACTTGGACAGCAGTATCTTGGTTGAACGGGACCTGGCGATATCTACCAGCCGTTCCAGTTCCTCAATCTTCATGGCCGCGTCGAGTTCCAACCACTTGAATCCCGCCCATGCCGCCATTGATATGCTGTCTGCGGCGGGATAACCGTCGGATGACCAGAAACTTGCCATGGACGGAAGGAGGCTGTATTCGGCAAGACGGGACAGGGCGTCTTCGGACCGGTCGTTCAGGGCCTCCATATGGAAACGGGCAATGTCGAAGTTCCTCTGCTGCCTTTCCGTAATTGCCAGGGCATCGTCCACCGTTTGTGATCTGACATTGACAACCCTCATGGTCCCCATGAAGGACGAAGGGCCATATCCGTAAGCTACCATCGCAACGGAATTGCCTTGTACCATTAATATGGTTGGTACCCGGGTGGGCTCCAGGTAACGTCAAACATCATTAACTTATCAACAATAAAGTGGTGATTAATCAGTACTTTCATGTGTATTTTTAAGGGGGAGGGCGTGGTATATATCCCAATCGTTAAACTATGTTTATCGGGCTTAAATGCACATTTTTTCGATATGATCTTTCTGAAAACCTTTTTATATATCCATGGCTTACTGACCTAAAAGCCCAATCGAAGATAGGTTTTCAAGTCTGGTAAAGTACCCAAAAAACCTTCCGATTGTCGCTTAAAAAAAGTTGAAAAAATGACAGATGGTCAAAAAGGAGGATCATGAAATGATGAAATCCATCGTAAAAGAGGTCCTCGCCAGGGAAGATGGCAACGGTGAGGGCGAGGCTCCCGCGCCGGCAGCCGCTTCCCAGGCGCCAAGCACCACGATAAAACCAACGGTCCCATCCGAGGTCTTTCAGAACGCTCAGTCTACCGAGGACGAGGAGCTGAGAAGGGTCCTGGCCGGTCTCAGGACGAACATCAAGATAGTGGGATGTGGCGGTGGTGGTTGCAATACGGTGAACAGGATCGTGGAAGAAGGCATTGCCGGAGCTGATATGTTTGCGCTGAATTCGGATGCTCAGCACCTTTTGGCCATTCATTCCCCTCATAAGATACTTATAGGCCGCAGGGCCACCCGCGGTCTTGGGGCAGGCTCGGTTCCCCAGGTGGGAGAGGAATGCGCATTGGAAGCCGAGGACGAGATACGCCAATCACTTCAAGCGGCAGATATTGTATTCGTCACGGCCGGTCTCGGCGGCGGCACGGGTACCGGGTCCGCACCAGTAGTTGCAAGGATCGCCAGGGACATGGGGGCATTGACCATAGCCATAGTCACCCAACCCTTTGCGGCAGAGGGTGTGGTCCGGATGCAGAACGCCGAATACGGCATGGACCGATTGACGGATGTGGCCGATACGGTCATCGTCATCCCCAACGACAAGCTCCTGGAGATCGTTCCCAGGCTCGCCCTGAACGCCGCCTTCAAGGTGGCGGATGAGATACTCATGCGGGCCATCAAGAGCATAGTCGAGATCATTACCAAGGTCGGTCTGGTCAACCTTGACTTTGCAGATTTGAAAACCATAATGAAAGGTGGCGGTGTGGCCATGATCGGTCTGGGAGAATCCGATTCCGAGAACCGCTCCGAGGAGGCCGTGGAAGAGGCGATCAATTCACCGCTTCTTGAAGTGGACATCACCGATGCCAGCGGTGCCCTGATAAACGTCGTGGGCGGTGAGGACATGACCGTTACCGAGGCCGAAAAGGTGGCCAATATCGTCAATTCCCGCATCAACCCGCAGGCCAGGATCATCTGGGGAGCCCAAATAGATCCTACCCTCGATCATACCATAAGGGTCATGCTTGTGGTAACCGGCGTGAAATCGAAACAGATACTCGGTCAATCCACGGGTCGACAGCGAGCCACCGGGTTCGGTGTGGATTTCATCCGGTGAATGTCCAATATCCCGTGAAAATGATCAGTATGACAAGAAAATGGGTTAGCGGGGGTGCCTGATTGGACATTATTCAACGCTCAAAGGACATGCAGGACAAGGTGGAGGCCCGGGCGAGGAGATTCGGGAAGGGGAAATATGGAAGGGTTCTCAAGATGGCCAGGAAGCCCACCAACGAAGAATTCACCAAGACCCTTCAGATCACGGCCGTTGGGATTATTCTCATTGGCGCCCTGGGTTTCTTGATATATCTTATCTGGAACATCTGGGGACCCGATTTTATCCACTGGCTCGGCGGCTGACCCCCAACGGACCCAAATAACCAGGCGGTTATCCTATGCAAGAGGACACGGAAGATAAATCAGAATTCATGGATGACGTTCCCGTCCCGAACATTGACGACGAGGAACAGGAAAGATCATCGATATACGCTGTAAAGACTGCAATTGGCCATGAGAAGATGGTGGCCAACGGACTTGAGCGAAGGGCCCGGGCGAAGAATGTCGATATCTATTCGATACTGTCCCCTACAAAGCTACGGGGCTACGTTCTTCTGGAAGGGAAGAGCAACAAGGACGAGCTAAACACCCTGATCAAGGGGCTTCAACACGCCAAGCGAATAGTGGAAGGATTCTCAGAGATAGACGAGATCCTCCATTTCCTCACTCCGAAACCGCTGGTTTCCGGGATCGCGGAAGGTGACATTGTAGAGATCATTTCCGGACCCTTCAAGGGCGAGAAGGCAAAGGTGCAGAAGATCGACGAGGCAAAGGAAGAGATCACCGTGGAGCTTTTCGAGGCCATGGTATCCATCCCGGTGACCATCCGCGGGGACAATGTCCGGGTCCTGGAAAAGGAAGGCAATCTCTGATCCTATCCGCTTCATCGTAATCCACAGCCAGCGACATGCCCACGCAGAGTTCCCTACACAGGTACACTCTGGCCTCTGTCCACGGGAAATATTTCCGTATGTTGCATACACGGGGATAGTGAAATCGGACCTGCCTCCATACATTCATCCAGACCAGTCCGTTACGTGCAGCTGGAATATGTATGAATATATACTCTGAAAACACCCAATAAGATATTTGGCTCAGCACCGGTTTGAAATTTTATATGCCCTATAGCACCCAGGCCTCGTCATCCTCCTCCCCTTCATCCCCCTTATCATCCAATCCATCCCCAACCGCCTCATCTCCGCTGTTCTTTTTGGATATCCCTTTCGTCTTTCCATACCTTTCCAACCTGTCCGCGGGGTCCAAAATCTCCCCTTCCGGCCCGATGGCCGTTTCGCCCTCTTGTCCAGGTCCTTCGCCATTGGGGTTGAACGGAACGGCACCGTCATCAACCTTCATTTCCTTGGCAAGGGCCAGCAAAGGATCCATTTCTTCACCGCTGTCAAGATCGGTACCATCCGCTTCATCGGGAGGGGGCACATCACCGTTCATGGGAGAGCCAGAGTGTGTATCGGAACGATCGTCTTTTCCCACTTGGGAATCTCCCACTTTCCCCACAGCTTCCGAGTAAAGGGATTTGACCAGATCGCCATCTTCAGGAAGGTCCACCACCGGTTGAACCTTCTCCTCTGATCGCATTGTTTTCCTGTAGATCTTCTCCATCAGGGTATCCCCGGCATCAGATAGCTGGGGTTGCTGGGATCGTCCCTTTTCACCCACTTTCATGGATTCCCGGCGTCGACGGGCCAATCCTGCTCTAGAAACGTATAGAATGGTCGGCCTTGGATACCTTCCACCGTGTGCCATTCGCAGTTTTACCTTTTCCGACACATCGTTTTGGATACGGAGATGGTCTGAATCGTATATATCCAGCTGAGAACGGAGATTCTCTAGGGCGTTTGCTTCCTTCTGGCTCAGATCCCCATCGGCCCACATGGCAATGGAGGTTGTTCGGTAAGCATTGAGCTTGGCCTGATATTCCTTGTCCAGAAACCTCGATTCGGGAAATAATCTGTCCGTTCCCTTTTTCATCAACGCCTTCAGGGGCGTGAAGGTGCCCACCACCACAAAAGCGGCGATCACCCCTGCGTACTGCCTGAATGACCCCACTCCCCCCAGTGATCCGATCCATCCCTCCATGGCCTCTTCAACCACGATAAAAATAACCACCAAGCCCAGGGATACGCCGGAGAACAGAATGGATTTCTTCAATATGAACTCGATGTCCAGTAGGTTGTACTTCAATACGGCTATTGCAAAAATGAGAGACAGAAGGATCGTCAGGAAAGAATCCATGACCTGGGTGAGGTCCCCCTTGTCGCTTCCTATGGTGATGGTCATAAGGGATTCTGACCCGTAATGGCCCATCATGAGCTGAGTGAAGGTATAGAATATCACCACTGTCAAGCTGATCATTAGGAACCTGAGCTGTTTTCTGATCGTAGTCTCATCATTGTTCTTGTAAAGCAGGATAAGATTGACAAGGGATGTGATCAAGTAAGTGTAAAAAAGAACGATAACCGAGTATTTCAACATAGTAAAATAGTTACTTTCTACCAGGGACTGGGATCCCGTGGATGTCATGACCAATGAATAGACTGTTTCGGAGAATATCTGATTGAAAAAAAGTGTTGCCAGACAGATAACCAAGGATGGTATATAGATCAAAAAAATCAGGTAAGGTCGCTTCATCTCCGCAACCCTGTCCACCGGGTAAACGAAGGTGAAATGGAGTATCACGGCAGGAAAGAGGGCGTTGAAACAAATAGACAGGCTCTGAGCGGTCACGTTTTGATGAAAGGTAGAGACCACTCCATCGATACTACCTTCCCACTTATAGCTTCTGAATAAGAACTCCGCCATATCCCAGAAAACGAACGTGAGCATCAGCACTCCAAAGATTATGTTCATCCGGACCTTCGGCCCCCTGCTAACCACGAAAAGGCAAAGCAGGAAACTTATCAGGGCCCCCGCAAGAGCGGGTGCTGCAAACCAGCTGAAGGTATAGGACATCTTACATTACCGCCGGAAGATGGGAATTATCCACACCATCCGAGAGATCGGTATTAATCTTTTCCAAAGATCATTTTTGGATGGTCACCGCAACTGCAAAACACGTTGGGGATACGGACTCCCTGTGACCTACTTCGATAGCCATTCTATTGAATTACGTTACATCTGATACACTGGTTATCGAAGGGGCCCAGCTAACGTTTAATGCCCTTCAACATGCGGTCGAATACCGCCATATGCGGTCGAATACCGCCATATGCGGTCGAATACCCCAATGGATCAGCTAAGAAGACCTGCGGATGCCAGCTCGTTGCGGAGATTGTCCACGGCCAGGTTGGCATCATCCACCTTCTTGGCCCCGGTGCAGACTATCTTTCCGGACCCGAAGAGGAGAAGAACCGCCTTGGGTTCGTCCATCCTGTATACCAATCCGGGGAACTGTTCGGGTTCGTACTCGACCCGCTCGTACCCGAGAGAAAGGGTAATGGTGGTCAGGTTCACCTTTGTGCCCAGATCCCCAGTTGCGACTATGTTCTGGATGGTAATCTCGGGCTCACCCTCCACGGGTATGCCGCTCTTTTCGATCCTCTTGATAACGATGTCGATGGCCTTCTGGACATCGTTGATCGATTTTCCCCCAGTGCATACAAGCTTTCCAGACCTAAACAGCAATACTGCGGTCTTTGGGTCTTTTAACCTGAAGATCAGGCCCGGGAACCGTTCCTTATCGTAGTCGGCCTCGGCGTTCTCCAGGGAGATCTTGTCCAGGTCAACCTCTGTCCCCAGCGGGACGGAGGCCACTATATTTACAACTTCTACATCGGACATTCAATCACCGGTTTGGGGGCGAATGAGGCATTTTGATTAATACTTTTCGTTTAAATACCATTTAAATAGGGTTTAAATACCATTTAAATGGAGATTTGGAGCCGATTTACCCAACCCGAACCATACATTGAACGCTCCTTTGATCCCCCGGGAAAAATTTTAACCTTTCACCGTCATCCCATCCAACCAGCATGCTGGAGAAATGTGCCTTCTGCCAACTGTCCCTCACCAGCACACACTGCCCGGGGTGTAAAAGGGCCGTTTGTTCCCAATGCAGTGTCACCACTTTCATCGAGGGCAAGCCCCTCCGTCTGTGCCGGGAATGCAACGAAAAGAACGAGGCCTTCGAAAGGGGAGAGTGGCTGGACGACATAGGAGAGGAACGCCCCAGGAAGAAGAAAAAGAAGAAGTGCAAGATCACCAAGATCTCGGATCTTGAGGTTCTGTGATATCATATCCCGTCACGGCCCATTCTGAGTATCTGGATAAAGCTCTCCAACCTCATCCTGTTCCGAGCGTCCAGGGGAGCGGGGTTCTCTCCCTGGATCTCCACGACCGGCACAGGAAATCTTTCCCTCAGATATTGATTGGACAGGTTCCTAAAACAGGCTGCCTCGGTATACAGTACAATTCCGTCCACCTTCCTCCTGTGCACCTGTTCAACGATCCATTCTGATCTTGATCGCGCTCCGTACGGGTAGGTATATTTGAGATACTGGTCAACCATGTCATCGGCACGGTATGCCATACCGAACTGGACAGCCGTCTCATCCAGGACCACCCGGCAACCCATGTCCTCCAGTGAACTGAACATATCCTTAATTATAGGTGGCACACCCACGTAGGCTATTCGTATCTCATCATCACCTATTCTCTCGGGATGGCACCTTGCTAGAAGATCATCAAGTCCCTTTTCGAAGGCCTGAGGGTCACCGTTCATGTCCGATCCACCCACCAGCATACCGTGGAGTTCCTCTGCAGACGCGCTGCACCCTTCCGCCATCATATCATCCAGATCGGCAAGCTTTCTCCGAACTCCCACAAGCTCCTGCCATTTTTTCCCGGCCTCCTCCATGGTTATCTGGAAATGGTTGCAGAGGTTTTCCAGGGAGGTCAATAATCCTTTCCTGTCCCTGCCAATGGGAAAGGTGAAATGAACGATCCCTATTCCATCATCTTCCCAGTAATCTGAAAGCGCCACCAGGTCTGAACAGTCTCCCCCGGACACCACCGCCACCTCTTCCATCCCCCGAGACGATGGGACCGGGAATATTCCCTTGACCCATCCGCATGACCTGGGGGGAATGCCTCTTTTCTCCGCCTCCTTTACCAGATCCTCCGACCGGGCATCGTTTATGAAGAGATTGTTAAGGTCCAGAGGTATCGCACCGGCGGCCCAGATCACCTCAACGGGCAGGGTGCTTGTTATTCCCACCCGTCTGGGACTACTCATGAAACCAACCGCCAGGATCACTAAATGAGCTCAGCGCTACGAAGCTCGCTTTCCAACTGGTCCATTCCATCCTGAATGGCAGATACGCTCTTTCCTCCACTGCATACAACCTTGCCGGATTCGTATAGGATGGTGACAAGTTGGGGATCATCCATGTGAAACACCAACCCTGGGAACTTCTCCGGTTCGAAGTCCACTCTTTCCAGACCGAAAGAGAGGGCGATGGCGTTTAGGTTGATATCAGAATCTATCTTTGACGTCGCCACGATGTTTTGTATGTTGATCTCCGGCTCCTTTGCCACCTTGACGCCAACCTTCTTCAACCGTTTGCCAAGCGTCTTGAAAATCTGTGGAAGATCGTCGGGCTCTTTAAGTCCCGTGCAGACCGCCTTGCCGCTTCTGAATAGAAGGATGGACCGGGAATTTTTTTCCTTGATGATCAACGCCGGGAACTTCTCGGGCTGGTATTCACCTTCCGATAGCTCCTTGGCTATATCGGGAAGCTCCAGGGATTCGGCTATCTGGGCATATGCAACAATGTTCTCCACTCGAATTTCCATCGGGTCCCCCCCGGTGAGGAGTCAGGGCATCTCATGTGTGGATAATAGTATTTTTGATCGCATTTAAAACCCCCGGGGGGTTTTTTAATACCGCATGTGTATATTCCACGTACCAGTTCCTTAAATGTGATGTCATGAGAAGCTCCGTGGTATTGACCATCTTCAACGAGGAAGGAAATATCAAACCCTTCACGGAGGATATCCTCAAGATGTTCGATGATGAGGGCATTGAGGGCGAGGTGATCTTGGTCGATGACGGCAGCTTTGACGGTTCCGAGCTGGAATGCAAGGATATGGTAAAACGGGACGATCGGGTGAGGTTCTTTCAGCATCAGAAGAACATGGGACGGGCCTGGGCCATTGCTACAGGGATTGAACATTCCAGGGGAGGTGTTGTTCTGGTAATGGACAGCGACAGGCAGTACGATGCGGGGGAGATGCCTACTTTCATAAAACTTGTGGAGGGGGGGTTCGACATGGTATCCGGAAGACGTCCTGCAAGGCAGGACAGGGCGGACCGCAGGTTCATTTCCTGGGGATACAACCGGTTCATGGTGAGGGGATTTCTCCGCATGGGGATAATCGATCAGAACAGCGGTTTCAAGGCATACTCCAGAAAGGCCCTCAATGTCATCAAGTTCGATCCCGAAGGGTACAACTGCCTTCACCGGTACATGATCGCCATAGGACTTTTAAAGGGGCTGAGTTTCAAGGAGATACCGGTCAAGCATTTCCCCCGAACCACGGGCAGTTCCTACATCAACCCGATCACGGGTCCCCTGTACACGTTACTGGACTTTCTGCGATTTGTAAAAACCCATAGAAAGGATATCAACGCGTTCAAGGGATACCCTTAAACCCTTCGGCCGATCCGGAATGGTTTCGAAACCGAAGGGTTCGAAAGCATTAGGGTGGCTACCGAAGGTAGTTACCCGTAGGATCGGAACACGGGTACATCAATAAGAGAAAAGAGTGGGCCGATCCGGAATGGTTTCGAAACCGAAGGGTTCGAAAGCATTAGGGTGGCTACCGAAGGTAGTTACCCGTAGGATCGGAACACGGGTACATCAATAAGAGAAAAGAGTGGGCCGATCCGGAATTGAACCGGAGGTTCTCACTCATTCAACATAGCCTAAAGAGGATGTGTGAGGACCACAGGTAACGAACCGATGTTCGTTACCGCAGGTTCAATGAGGGATCGGAACACGGGTACATCAATAAGAGAAAAGAGTGGGCCGATCCGGAATTGAACCGGAGATCTATGCCTTGTAAGGGCATCGTCATAACCCCTAGACCATCGGCCCCTTTTGCTGTTGTATATTGTTCTCGGGGCCTTAGCCCTTCGCTCGCCTGCGGCGATCGAACGGCATCGGCCCCTTTTGCGATTGAGGGACGATTACCGATGTGACGCAGCCAAACGGTATCGGCCCCTTTTGCGATTGAGGGACGATTGCCGATGTGACGCAGCCAAACGGTATCGGCCCCTTTTGCGATTGAGGGACGATTGCCGATGTGACGCAGCCAAACGGTATCGGCCCCTGGCACTCTTGTGCGATGGCTGGATAAAAACAAGCTGTATTTTTATAGTTCGGTTGGACCACCTGGATGAAAAGGGGTGATTCACTGCTCGGACCGGGTCTTCCTCATACGCCAAAGGACAGCCACAGCAGCAACGGTTACGATACCCACAACTATCCACACCGTTCCCTTACCCTTCACCTTGATCTGCTCCGTCGACACCTCCTCAACGGACCTGGTACGCAGTTGAATGGTATCCTCAAACGACATTGATCCGTCGGAATCGGTGGCCCGGACGGACAGGGTATGGTTTCCACTGCTTGGGGCTACCATGAATGTATGGGACCATTGCGAAAGCTCTCCCTCGACCTCAACCCAGTTGCCACCGTCCAAGCATACCTCGACGCTCACGGGCTCACCTTCCAGGTCCCACGATGTTCCGGTTATGGTTACACTGGTATTACCGCTGTCCGGTTCCCACCAGATATCATCACCATCGATCAGGACCATGGGAGGGGTGTTATCAGGCACGCTCCTTGATGAGTAATGCCCTAAAAACTCGTCCCAGTAGGTGAATTTGGCATACCTCAGCTCGGGGAAGTATTCCCCGGGTCCGTCGTTGGGAAAGAAGGTGGCTATACCGTTCCCCTGACGAATGTTCTTGTGAAGCGGATCACCGGATGAATAGACCATGGCCTTGTCGATTGCATCGAAGGATGAAGACGTATACATCCCCGCCTGGGAATCCATGGGCAGGTATCGCTCTATCTCTGAGAGGTAATCAATCAGATCGTATGAACTGCCTACGTGGTTTACGGGCATGTTTACACCGGGAATATCGTAGGAATTGGTGCTGTCCCGGGCAAACTGCAACTGCAGATGACGACCGGGCCTGACCAGTCCCTGAACAGAGCATTTTGTGGATAGATATGCTCCCACCTTTCCCATCTCCATTCCCAGCTGACCGGTCATACTCAGATCGAAAACACCGTCCTCGATGGGAGTGGTAGGGGGTGAATCGGGAGTGCTGGATTCTCCATCGGTGTAGGACTTGACGTACTCGTCGGCCACCAGAACCGCCATATCCTCCGGTGATATGTCCGGTTTTTCCACCAGCTTGGTAAGTATGGAATGGTAAGGCCATCCCTCACCGGGTTCGTTGTAGGATGACGCCACAGCGTAATCGGCCTTCCGTGACAGCTCGAACATTATCGAAACATCCGCCATGATGCAAGCATCGAATCCCACTATGTCCACGTTACGCTCCAGAAGGGATTCCATGTAAGAGCAAACGTCCCCTATCTCCGGAACGTCCAGGTTATCCTCATCGGTGTCATCCCAGCACACTCCCCGTATTCCGCCACCGTGGTTCCAGAAGTCTAAAAAATAATGTTTTGCGGGAAAGTTGGCAACGGCCCAATCAAGGAAATCGTAAACCGATTCCGGGTCTCCCATATTCACCTCTCCCAGATCGTCCAGCTCCACGCTGTTGATGGTTGACATGTCATCGTCCTGACTTACCAAATACCTCTTGGTTCCCGTCCAGTCTCCATTGGTATCATCGTAACCCTCAAGCCTGTCCATCTGGGCCACGATGTTAACCATATCTGTGGATCCGGCGGTCTCCATCTCGTTGAGGTCCGCAACACCGTATTCCTCTAGATTGTTATCGGAATCCAGCCACACAAGAAACGTCCACTCAGCCTCTGGCCTGGGCAGGTTTTCATCCCCGCCCGGTTCCTCCGTGGGAACGTCCTGCGCATAAACAACAGGAAAGGATGCCGTGACGGCTATAAGTGCCAATGCCACGATCAATGATCTGGAGGGCGTCATCAGATGTAACATTTACATCCAACGTTTATAACCCTATCGTTTAGTACGGGGTTAAAACGGGCAAATGGACCGGTTCTGGATAAAGGGGGGCAGGGTAACGAGGAGAAATAATCGCCCGTCTGTGTAATTTAGGACCTCGCACAAACACTGGTCGACCCCTTTCAACAACCTTGGCCTTCCCAAAGATGGGGCAGGGATGGCAACGGTTAAGTAAAAGGAAATATCTCGGGCGATTGGCCAGGGTGTCACAATGAGAACTGCAACGCGAACGGCAACACAGCTGGATGATATACATCCAACAAAAATGCAGCATTTCCTGGTGGGCTTTTCCATCAGCGCCATCTTCTTCTGTTCCCTGACCATTACCCTGTTCGTTTTGGCCCTTACAGGTAAGGTATCGTTCATTGAAGCGACCCAGTCCAACATGGTGATGCTTGGATTCGCGGTGGGCCTGGTCATCGCCCTTGTGGGAGGATACGTCTACACGAACAAGGTGGAGAAAAAGGAGCTCGCTAGCTGAGCATCTCTTCGAGGAACTGGACAAACTCCTCAATCTGTTTCTTTCCCGAGTAACGGCTGAGCATCAGCTTCCTCCCGTCATCGGATATCCTTCTCCTTTCCCCCTCGGAGAGATCGTAGTAAGATTTCACCTTTCCCACAAAATCCGATTCGGAAGAAAATATTCTCTCGGCCGGCAGGAACTCTTCCACCCCGTCCCAGAAATGAGCCAGTGGCATGCACCCCGTGGACATTCCCTCGAACAACGTCAGGTGGGTGGATTCATGATGTGAAAATGACAGTATGATGTCCAAGGACCGGTACCATTCCAGGATATCGTCCACGAACCCCTCCAGCTGAACAACGTCCTGCAGCTCCAGTTTCTTCACCAGCTCCCGGACAGCGTCATTGTATTCAGGGTACCACCATCGTCCGGCCACCTTCAACCGAAGGCCGGGTACAGACTTCCTGGCTTCCGAGAAGGCCAGTATGGCCTCGTACACCCGTTTTCTGGGTAGCACGCCACCCAGTATGCCCATGGTCATGGTGGTCATGCGCTTCTTCGGGGGTGAATATCTCTCAATGTCCACGTAATTCCATATGACCCTCGTGGTCCCCCCATAATCGGGAACCATCTTTCGAAATCGCCTTTCCATGGCCTCGCAGACGAAAACCACCGCGTCCACGTTATCCCAATTGATCTTATCGGCAAACGACCAGAGTTCGTGACGGTGAAGCCTGGTCGCAACCTTGGCCTTCCCACTCTTCTTGCTGCCCCGGATGAGCATCCGGGATGCCCATTCGTAGAACACCAGATCGGCCCAGGCATGCATCTTGGTAACATGGGTAAGGCTGCCCACCCGATCCGAGGCAACCCACATCAGGTCCTTCACGTTTCGGGGCTGGTCGATCTTCGAGGGACGCGCCACCGTGCGAACCTGGAACCGACCCTCGGCGGCCTCCTTGAAAGGGCCAAAGAAATTCTCGTCATCTACGATCAGTGCCACTTTTTTTTTATCGTTCATGTCACATCCACATGCAATGTAAAAGGATCAATTGCTCTTTTTAGGTTGATGTTGTTTAGGGAATGGATTTAAAAGCATACGATTAAGATTATTTAAAGCGTATGGGGTAAGGCAATGAAGGTGCGGGGCTGGGAAAAAAAGCGAATTGCGTTCGTGCACAACCGCCTGCTTAGATACAGGTTGCCCCTTTTTCGGAGACTGGCCAGGGTACACGACGTGACCTTCATAATCACCAACGAGGACAAGGCTACCGTAAGCAGGGTAGCAAAGAAGTATAAACTCAACATGGTGAGGTTGGGGAACATCAAGGTGGGAGAGGGATACTACAATCTGACCATGGGTGTCACAAAGGCGGTTGCCAAGGCCAAACCCGATGTGGTGATAGCCGCTGACCCGAGCCTGCCCTCAAGCCAGCTTGCTTACCAGGCCGCCAATCTGCGACATGTTCCCTTCATACTCTGGTGGGGAGAGTGGGAGGCCCAGAACTCGACGGTGCGAAGGTTCGGGGAACCCGCAATTAAAAAAGTGGTGAACGGCTCACATAGATTGATCGCTTACGGGTCCCGATCCCGGGACTTCATGCTTTCTTACGGGGTGGATGAGAAGAAGGTGTTCATCGCCCCGAACTCATCCTTCTCAAAACCCCTGCCGGACGTGCTCATGGTGGATCTGAAGAAGAAGTTCGGACTGGGTGGCAGAAGGGTGGTCCTGGCTGTGGGAAGGCTTCTGAAGGTCAAGGGTTATCCGCTGCTTCTTGATGCATGGTCCAGGGTCATCCAGAAGGATCCTAACCTCGTTCTGGTGATCGTTGGTGACGGACCCGAACGCGGCAGTATTGAAAGGATAATTGAGGGGCTGAATATCGAAGATCACGTCAGGATGATGGGTGCGGTGCCAAACCAGAGGCTCGGGCCTTATTACAAAGCAGCGGAGATGCTGGTCATGCCCTCCACCAGGACCGGGGAGAACACCGAGGCCTGGGGGCTGGTGCTCAACGAGGCCATGGTCCATTCCCTGCCGGTGGTGGCCACCGATGCGGTGGGAGCGGCCCATGATCTTATCAGGAACGGAGAGAACGGGTTCATGGTCCCAGATAACGATTCCAGGGCTTTGGAGAGAGCCATCCTGGAGATTGTGGACAATCCCAGGAAGGTTGCAAAAATGGGGGCCACATCCCGATCCGTCATCACCCAGGGCTATACCTACGAAAGGATGGCCGAGGGTTTTTTCAGGGCTGTGCAAAGCCTGGGATGACGGTCCTTCGTATTTTTGCCAGTGTCACCAATCCACTCACTTTCCTGCCAGGGTACTGTCAACTGTTCCGTCGGGCAACATCCAATCCGGATGATACTCGCCCCGGTCCTCCATCCTGTACCGAACGCAGCTCCTCCAGTCGTTCTTGCAGTAACCATTAACCCACCTTGGATCGAGGTGGCCCCGGTCAGTGTACCTCTTTATCGGGCAGCAATCATACCACTTGCAAGTCCGATCATGGTCATTTGACAACATTACATCTCACCTGTCGATGCAATGGCCTACCGCTCACGGATGCTATTCATTACCGAAGAAGCCCCGCAGAACCGGGTGCATCTCCATCATCTGTTCCTTTCCGATCTCCTCGTAGAGACGGATCATGATGCCTACGGCTAATAACACACCCGTACCTGAGGTGTTACCTACCGTACCCACCATATCGGCGGAAGCCGCCAATAGACCCACGGCAGCACCGGATATGACCGTGACCATGGGGATATAGCGCTCCAGGACACGCTTGAGGACCCTGGGATCACGCCTGAAACCGGGTATCTGCATGCCGGAATTCTGTATCTGCTGGGCCACGGCTTCCGGACCCATGTTAGTGGTTTCGATCCAGAACTTTGCAAACAGAACCGATCCCAGTACCATGATAGTGACATAAATTATCACGTGGGCAACGACCTGGTAGATGTTGTGACCGCCCAGGCTCGGGTTGTTGGCTGCACCGTACTTGTCCCAATTGAGAATGGGAAGCAGCCAGTCATAAACCCCGTTGACCCTTGAAACGTACCATGCACCGCCGTATGCTGGGCTGGTGGCCCCGGGCTCGAAAGCCCCCAACCACCATTTATGTCCCACCAGGGGCAACTTGCTTAAGGTCGGATGACTCCAGAACAGCAGGGAGAACATGTTTATGTTGGCCAGAAGTGCGGCCATGAGTATGACAGGGATATTGGATGCATAGATCAACCGGATGGGATATCTTCCCCGGGCGCCCCTTACCCTGCCGTGGGCCAGAGGAAGCTCGATACGGCTGCTCTCGGCATAGGCCACGATTATGAATATGACCACGGTTCCCAAAAGGGCCAGTATCGGATTTGGTTGGGCCATGAATATCTGTTCCCAACCGCCTCCCGCAAGTTCGCTGGCCGTCATCTCCTTTATGAGGAATATCGTCTTGGGGACCGTTCCCGTGGGTGGGTTTGAAATGGATATTTCCGAAAAACCGCCTCCTGGATCCGGTCTCGGTAACCAGTTGACGGTTCCCTGGAATATTGCCTGGGCCACCCCGGCCACGATGAACAGAGATATTCCGGAACCTATTCCCCACTTGGATACCACCTCATCCATGAGGAACACCAGATAGCTGCCGACGAACAGCTGCATGATGATGATCAGGTTGGCGGTGTTACCGCCCACCATGTCCTGCAAAGATTCGTGGGGTGTCAAATAACCATACACCTGGGGCACGGCCTCCACGAATATCATGACAAGAACGACGAATTTCTGGGTACCCTGGTAAACCGCCTTGTCCTCGGGGTTCTGAAGATCGAGCTTGATTATCTTGGCCCCGGTGAAAAGCTGCATGATGATGGAACCGGTAACTATGGGACCAATACCCAGATGCATGAGCGATCCGGATGATCCTGCCAGTATGGCCCGGAACTCCGAGAACATGTCCATGTAGTCATCGGAAAGACCGAATAACAGCACGTTGGACATTATAAAATAGAATACCAGCGTAAGCAGGAGCCACATCATCTTTGTCTTGAAGTGAGAGTGGCCCTCGGGTTTGGTCACGGCCGGCAGTCTATCCGTCAAGGGTTTGAGCTTGTAAAGATAGCTTTTCTTTTCCTCGGCCATAGTCCACCGTTCCCATCACACTGGTCCGAAACTGATGAGGCTCGTTTCGGTGGTAAAAGGATAACTTGATATAACCCTTTCCTAAAGGCGCTCACTGGTCATTTCCAGTAAGCTTCACCTTCCCACCGGCGGATTCGACCTTCTCCACCGCCCTGGCGGAGGCCTGCTTGACCTTCACTCTGACATTCTTGGTCAACGTACCCCGACCCAGGAGCTTGTCGATACCAAGCTTTTCCAAATCCACTGTGAAAACTCCCTTTTCCTCTGAGGCGTTCCCGTCTTTGGCAAAAAAGGCCAGCTGCTCCTCCAGATCACCCACGTTGATGGTTATGGCGGTGCCAACCTTTGACTGGGGGCGTTTGAAACCATGTCTGCCAAAATGGTCGGGCATGTACTTTACCGTGTAGGAGTACTTGTGCTTATGAAGACCGGCATTTCCCCGGCCACCACGAAGACCCGCACCCCTTCCGCGTTTCATTCCCCGTCCGTGGGTTCGGGATCCCCTGAAACGGTCCGTCTTGGATACCATCAGATCATCCTCCGTATGAGATCGTTTATGTCCTCGCCCCGGTAACCCAACGCACCTCCCACGGGGAAATGACGTTTTATGGAACCCCACCCTTTCCTGGGAGGGCTGAGCCTGAGGACCGGGTTGACCTTGGGAAGCTTCGCGAGGGTCATCTTTCCTTCAGATATTGCCTTGGAAAGTTCCGTTATGTTCTTGAAATCTGTGTTCTTCTTTAGAAAGGCATCTGAGATCATCTCACCGCCCTCAATTTTGCACCGGGCCTTGATCAACTCGGACACAAGTTCAGGCTTGATCTCGCCCCAGGTAATGTAGTCCTTTCCCTTCTGGAGCATTCCCTTGAACTGGGGGGTATCGGGTATCAGGACACAGTGATTGGTATGCTCCAGCCGGAGCATTCTCAGATTGTCCGTGATATCCTTCTTTACGTTGACCGTGCCCCTTACCCGGATAACCGCATAGGTCATTGATCATCTCCTCCTGCGCTGTTGCTGTTGTCTTGCCTCGGCTTCGAAGTCCACCGTGGATGTTCCGGTGACTCCGACCTTGATCTTAAGTTCCTTGAGCTGTCCCGGGGACACCTTGGTCCTGTGAACCGTTCTAAGGGCCTCAAACACAGCCTTGGCGTAGTTACGGGTGGTCCTGGTCTGGCCCCGGGTGTATCCCCAGACATCCTGAACCCCGGCGAGCTTGAGTATGTTCTGGGCGATGCCACCGGTTGACAGGGCGACCCCTCGGGGAGCCGGCTTGAGATGAACCTCAACAGACCCGCATTTACCCATGACCGCGAAGGGCAGGGTGTGGGGGTTCCCGCAGCCGCATTCCCAGTGGCCGCATCCACGTTTGATCTCTATCATGTTGAGTTTGGCGTTGTCAATGGCCTTGCGGATGGTCGGGCCCACCTCCTTGCCCTTGGCAAAGCCCAGTCCCACATAACCGTCGCCGTTTCCCACCACGCAGGTGATGGAAAAACGGACCCTTCTGCCCGAATCGGTCATCCTCTGGACCATGTTGACGTCCAATACCTCATCGGCCAGCTGGGGAAGCAGCACATCTACTATCTCCGCTTCCCTCAGGGGAAGACCGGATGACAGTGCCTGGGACATATTGGATATCTCACCGTTGCGGACCATGTGGCCCAACCGCGTCCTGGGAACCCATTCGGTGCCCTGGTCCCTCTTTTTGGCCTTGTCGGCCACCTTTTCTATGGTGCTCTTGAGTTCTTCCTTGGATGCCTTCTCCAACTCCTCAACCGTGACCTCGCCATCCTCGTTGGTTGGCAGGGGGGGTTCTTCATCCTTGTCGGCGTCCTCATCGGCGTCCTCATCGGCGTCCTCATCGGCGCTCTCATCGGTGGATTTCTCAGCCTTCTCCTCCCCATCTTCCTCTTTCTCACCGTCCGATCCTTCCTTATCGGCCTTATCGGAGGATTTCACATCATTTTCGGCGGTATCTTCACCTTCCTTTGATGTATTTTTTACATCCTCTTTTTTTGTCTCGGACTCCTTTGGCGGGGCTTCCTCCTCGGACACTTCCTTTTTGGCTTCCTTTTCTTTCTCCATATGATCACCCCTGCTCTATCTTTTGTTTTAACTGGTTGAACTGGGAACTCACCTTATCCCCAAGATGAGAACCGGATATCCTCTCGTCCGTGGGGAACATACCGTCACCGTGAGGCACCTCGATGCCCATGTCCAAAACCCCCTTCAATCCTGCAAACACCCGATCGCCCCGGGTAGGTTTTGCCATGCCCAGGTCCAAAACAGCGCTGTCGACCTTTCCTTCCAATGCACGTTTTGCCGCCAATGCCCCTGTCAGATAGGCTGCCGGGGTGTTCTTGACCGACCCCTCCCAACCCATTTTCTGAAGTTCCGGAGATGTTGCTTGGGCAAGGACAACATCACCGTTGTCCTTGTAGGTCACGAACTGCACGGTTATCTTTGAAAGAGATCGCCGGATAACGAGCCTGGGTTTCCCGGATTTGATAAGGGCCAGCCGGCTGCGGTATTTGGTCTTTCCTTCCCGCCGTCGGCGGAACGGTACCCTGGATTTCGCGTGTCTTGCCAATCACTTTCCCCCCTTTGCCTTGGATGTCATGGTGTCCTTCTTGGGTTTTGACTTCTTGGCGCTGCTTTTTGTTATCTTGGAATCAGATGCCTTGGTTTTGGCGGCCGTCTTTTTCTTGACCGCACTCTTCTTTGCCTCTTCTGGGGAGGGTTTGGCATCCTGTGGTGCATTCCTTACCTGAAGCTTCCGGGACTCCACCCAATCCTGGGGAAGGGGTTTTGCAAACACATCTTCGGACCTCATCTGGGAAACCATGTGACCGATGTTACGGTACATGCCGCCCTTGGATCTTCTGAAATAGGTCCTATAAACGGATCTGTCGATGAAACCCCCATCCCTGAGTGACCGTAGCTCCCTTCTAATGGGGCGTATGGTGTCGATCCACTGCCTCTTGCGCGGGTACCTTGCATACGCGGTGCCCTTTCTTCGACCCTGGCCACTGCGCTTTCCCTTCCTCCTCTGCTCGTCCCTGACGCGCGATCTTCCCCGGGAAACACCCTTCTTTTGAAGTTTGGTGATCGCACCGGAGTTTATCAACGACCGAATATCGCCTCTTGTGACCGCCTCGAACACATCCTCGTTGCGATCTGGATCTATGTAGACCCGGTGGACACCGCACTTGAGGATGTCAGCGGCCATCCTTCTCTGGTTCGTGAGGTTCATGATTTCAGGCCTCCCTGTTGAGTATACGGATACCCTTCTCATCGGCGCGGTTGATTATCAGGTCCCTTTTCCTGGAACCCACACCGTGCCCGATACGAGCGGCCTGCTTTTCTGGATCCACGTTCCGAAGTTCCCTTGGATTGTGAACCAGGACCTCCTCGAACCCCGAAGGATGTAGACCCCTGGCCTCCCTGGGACCACGGTATCCGACCCGGGCCACGTTCACCCGGTATCCAGTATGGACCCTCCTTTTGGAGTGGCTGCCCCTGGGCTTGCGCCACTGTTTCGGCAACCGCTTGTACCTGTACCATTCCTGACGGTAGAAATCGGGACGCTTGTTGCTTATGTCCCTGCGTACCTTCATGGCGGCCCTGGTGGCATCGTCCAGCTTGGGCTTGGCCTTCACGACGTACTCCTTTTCCTCCTCGTCCTCATCCACTATCTCGGCCTGTTCCTCGTCCTTAGACTTCTTCTTGCCCTTCTTTTTGATCTTGGAAACCTTCTTGGGCTTGGCCACCGGCTTTGGACGAGTGGTCTTCTTTCCCTTGGGCCTGTCTTTGGGCTTTTCCTTTGGGTTTGCCACAGGTTTGGGTTTGGCTCCCGACACGGCCTCGGTTTTGGAAGATGCCGTTTTTTTATCGGAGGCACCCTCCGTCTTCTTCTTGGGGGCTTTTTCCTCTGAATTGCTCTTCTTTTCTGCCTTCTTTGCCATTTTACCGCCCCTTGTTAGTTATGTATATGCCATCCTGAAAGACCCTGGGGTCTCTTCGGGTGATCTTGGTTGAGCTTTCTATGTTGGCCGCGGTCTGGCCAACTTCTTCCCGGTTCGCACCCGTTATGACCACCTGGTCACCACTGATCTTCACCGTGGCATCCCCCACGATCTGGGCCTGATGGGGATGTCTTTCTCCCAGAAAGTTCTCGATGAACACCTTATCATCCCTTACCGATGTCTTGATCGGAAAGTGAGAATACACTATCTTCATTGTGTACTCGAACCCCTCTGTCACACCCCTGTACATGTTGTTGATATGAGCACGCCATGTTCCCACCAGGGCCTTGTCCTTTTTCCTGGGGGACTTGCAGTGGAGGGATACATTACCCTTCCCCTGCTCAATGGTTATTCTGGGGTTGTCGAAGGTCCGCTTCAGGGTACCGTTGGGTCCCTTGACCGTCAGGGTACGCCCGTCGAGGACCGCAGTCACGCCTTCCGGCACCGTAAGTTCCTCGTCGATCCTGGCTACCTTAACCATCCTATCACCTCTAATAAACGAAGGCCAGGAGCTTTCCCCCGGTACCGTTGTCCCGGCAACCCCTCTGGGTCATGACGCCTCTGGTGGTACTGATGATCAGAACACCAAAGTCCTGGGCCGGGAGGTATTTCTCTTCGTATTCCTCCAGATTCCTTTTCTTCACGGAGAAACGGGGCTTGACCACGCCGCAATCGTTGATGTTGCCGTTGAGCTCCACCCTGAACATACCGGCCCGGCCATCCTCAACATACTCGAACTGACCGATGTAATTGTTCTCCTGCATGACCTTGAGAACCCGGCCTATGAGCTTGGAAGACGGCCTGATGGTGCACTGCATCTTGCCCGAATCCGTGGCATTCTTCAGTATCGACATTGTATCTGCAAGTGGGTCGTGTTGCATTTTTCATCCCCCTCACGAATACTTCTTGAACCCTATTTCCGGGGCGATCTCCCTGAAACACTGCCTGCATAGATGCAGACCGTATCGGGTGGTCAGACCTCTTAGCCTTCCGCACCTTTCACATCCCCTGATACGGCCGTAGCGTTTCTTCAAGGGAAGCTGTTCTCTGGGATCCTGCTCGGCATTCTCATCGCTCAATCGATCACCTCCACGGAAAACCGTTTGCTAATGAATGATTTGGTCTCCTGGACAGTCACCCGGTGATTCTTACCGATGCGCCCTGCCCGATTTCTCCGGAGCCTCACCCGTCGGCCCGGTCTTGCCATGGTCACGGAGATGTCCATGCCATAGATACCGATGTCCGGGTCGTAACGCATACCCGGGAAATCCGTGTAATCCCGGATACCAAAAGAGAAGTTACCCTCCCTATCGAAAGAGTAACCCATGAGCTTGTTGTCCCTAACCCAGAACGCCTCCTGCAGGAAACGGTCCGCCTCGTCGCCCCTCAGGGTAACCTTACAGGCTATGGGAGATTTCTTGCGAATGCCCCAATCCTTGTTGGTGGTCTGGGAGATTGTACGCACTGCCTTGCGCCCCTTGGTTATCAGGTCGATCACCTTCTCGGCCCTCTGAAGTTCCTCACCACCGGCGCCTGCTCCGATGTTCACCACCACCTTGTCGATGGCTATATGGCGCATGACGGGCCCGTCCTGGGACACATCCTTGAGCGCCGGGGGCGCTTTCTGCTGGTCATCGTCCCTCTTTCCCTTGACCATACGCTTTCTTTCCTTCTTTGGCTTAGGAGGCACCGGGTCTTTTTTCTCTTCTTGCTCTTCCGGGGCCGCCTCGAAACCCGGAGTGGAATCGGTGGGGATTTCCACCTCCATCTCTGGTTCATCATCCGTCTCCGGTTCGTCCAGGGGTGCCTCCTCTGCGGGAGGTTTCTCATCAATTGCCGGTTCTTCCGAGGGTATTTCCTCGGTCTTGGATTCCTCCGGCGGAGCGTCCTGGACCTTCTGATCATCTGCAGGTGTCTTTTCTGCGGGAGGCTCTTCCACTGGAGGCTCTTCCACTGGAGGCTCTTCCACTGGAGGCTCTTCCACTGGAGGCTCTTCCACTGGAGGCTCTTCCACTGGAGGCTCTTCCTTCGCAACCTCGGCCTCGGTCTTTTCGTCCTCCGGGCTCACTTTTTCACCTCCGCCTTCTCTTCAACCTTCTCCTCGGTTTCCTTGGCGGATTTGGGGGTCTCTTTCTTCGGGGCCTCTTTCTTGGATGCGTCTTCCTTGAAAAGGGCAATCTCGGGATCCTTCTTTCCAACCACGAAAACGTAGTTCTGGATCGTTGAGAAACCCTTGGCGAACTGCACATAGTTTGGTTTTGGGCTCCGGGTCACCTCGGTGCTCTTGATGGGAGCCATCTCTCCGGCATGCCTTCCACCCATGACCACAGCCATGTTGCCTGAGGAGAAGGAGAAGGAGTCCAGAATCTTCTGGGAGGGCAGCTCTATTTTAAGCACGTCCTTGGTCTTGTACTGGTCCTTCTTCAGCAGTATGTTCCGCCCATCGTGAAGGTTCAGCTGTATCCTGCCTCCCTTGACCATGGTCTTGTCCTCTATGCGGACCAGCTTCCACTTTGCCCTGTCCTTGGTAATTGGGCTCAGCTGAAGGTGCCCCTTGGAGTCCAGGACCACGCGGAAATGTTCCTTGGTCTTGGGGATGGACAGAACGTCCATGAAACCTATGGGTCGCTTGTAATCCGTAACCACCTTTCCGTCTACCAGTATCTCCCTGCCTCCTATGATCTTCCGGGCCTCGGTAGCGGTATCGCAGTAACCGAGCATGTCCCGGATGACCACCTGCAGGGGGACCCCGACCTCCATGGGATGGGGACCTGGCCTCGGTCTGGTGATCCAGATGTCTGTCTTCTTGGTCGTGTGCCAGGGCAGCGGGGCTGCCCTTCTTTTCAGATGCTTTTTCACTTTCCTCCACCTCCCAGGGAATCTATCTTATCTTTACGCCATGGGTCGGAGAGATCCAATTTGGTAATGATCACATTAGAATGATGGATGGGTTTTGCAATCTGGGTACCGTCTGCCTTCGTTATGGTCGCACCGTCAACACAGATGTAGCGACCTTCCCGGTCGATATCCACCACCTTATTGGTATGATCCTTGAAGGCTCCACGGACTACCTTCACCGTATCCCCCTTGCGGATAGGAATGGAACGGACCTTGTACTTCTTGATGAGCTCGTCGGATAGATGGGACGCCATCTCACGGGCCAGTACATGGTTCGGTGCTCGGAAATGTCCCTTCCGCTGTTTTCGGGGCTTGCTTGACATTTTTGTTCTTGGCATGCTTATTTCCCCCTCACACTATGGTTGATGCAACCGCTGCGATTCTGGCCCATCGCTCGGCGGCCTCCTTGGCCACAGGTCCCTTGATATCTGTCCCTTTGGTCTCACCGGTGGGTGTTGTTATAACCACCGCGTTGTCCTCAAAGGATACCATGGTTCCATCGGAACGCCTGAAGGGGCGACGCTGACGCACAATAACCGCGTTCACCAGTTGCCTGCGCATCTCGGGTGATCCCTTCTTGACGGATACAAGTAACATATCCCCCACGCCGGCCGCGGGCTGCCTCCTGGCGCACCCCTTGTACTTGGGCACGGTCACTATCTGAACCACCTTGGCACCAGTGTTGTCCACGCACTGGAGCATGGCACCGGTGGGCAGACCTCGGGTCTGACGTCCGGCCAGTGCTCTCAAGCCATTCCCCCCTTCTCGATTATGACGAAGTTCTTTGTCTTGGAGAGCGGTCTGCATTCCATTATCCTTACCTCATCACCTTCCTCGGCTCTGATGCAGGACGGGTTGTGGACCTGGATGTTGCGGGTCCGTTTCTCGTAACGTTCGTACTTCGGAACGAAAAAGAACCTTGACTTTTGCACAACCGCGGTCTTATCCATCTTGCTTGAAACCACTATTCCCGTGAACATCTGCCCCCTCACGGAGAGTTCTCCATGGAAAGGACAGTTGGGGTCCTCGCAAGTACCCTCAGGAGGGTTGACATCAACTCCAATATCCCGGGAAGGCCCGCTCGACGAGACCTTCTTTTTCTTGGAGACCACCTGGACCTTGAGCCTCTTGACCTTCTTCGATTTCTTCTTGGCCTGGACCTTTTCGATCTCCTCCGCGTGGAAGATCTTCTGGGTCCGTTTGGGCTCCTTTATAACGGTTTTTGATCCTGAGGTCCCTTTGGTCGCCTCTTTTTCTGCCATTCGTATCACCTTCGCTTTCTACTTTTATTCTTTGATCTTGATGCTAGTCTTTTTACCCTGTCCTCGGGACGGAACCGGACAGCACTTCCTGAAATGGGAACGTGCCTGTTTTCATCGTCCCCGGGAAGAGTAAAGGAAAAAACGTGACCGGATTTTGGGAACCTGCGCTCCGTGGAACTTGCGCAGTCCCTCACCATGACGGTGTTGCGGGTCTCGCCCACAACAACGCCGCGGCAAAGGGTTTTTTGGGGCACGTTGCCCCTTGTCACTTCCACATCCAGCCCGATCCACTCGTGCTGGGGAAGGTTCCCGTCTGTCCTGGTCATACTCCGTCTTTCCTCCTTATAAACTCAAAAAACCCGTTCATGAGCTTACGTGAAAACCCAGGTCTTCCAACGCGACCTGGACCTTCTTCTTGTGGTCACCCTGAAGCTCTATCTTTCCCTCCTTCACTGTGCCCCCTGCGGCACAGCGGGACTTGAGCTTCCTGGAGAGGTCATCCACATCTATATCCCCGGCATCGATACCATCGATGATGGTCACAACCTTTCCATATCGACGCCTAACTGTGAATATGTGGATGTCCTGCTGCTCTCTTGCTATCTCCTCGCAAGCGCAGACCTCCTTGGGCAGGCCACAGGTTGAGCAGATCTCACCCATCAGCTTTCACCTGCCTCGTTCATCACGGTCAGGATCCGGGCTATGGATATTCGAAGTGCCCTGATCTTCCCGGGAGACGGGGGCGATCCGCCCATTGCGCTTACCCCCTTCTCGTGCATAAGCTCGTCGCGCATTTCCTTGAGCTTGACTCGGCGTTCATCTTTGCTCATCTCACGAATTTCCTTTGCTTTCAGCACAGCCATTACTGCTCACCATTCTTTCAAGATTCTTTTGTAGTTCTCACCTTCATTTTCACACGTGTTGAATGTTATTTCTTCTCATCGGTTGCGGGCTCTTCCGAAGGCGGCTCGTCAACCTTGGGTTCCTCGGCGGGAGGTTTCTCATTGGTTGCGGGCTCTTCCGAAGGCGGCTCGTCAACCTTGGGTTCCTCGGCGGGAGGTTTCTCATCGGTTGCGGGCTCTTCCGAAGGCGGCTCGTCAACCTTGGGCCCCTCGGCGGGAGGTTTCTCATCGGTTGCAGGCTCTTCCGAAGGCGGCTCATCAACCTTGGGTTCCTCGGCCTCCTTCTTCTCCTTCTTGTCCTTCTTGTCCTTCTTGGGCGTTGTGGTCTTCTTGGTGGACTTCTTCTTGGGCTTTTCCTTTTCAGGTTCGGTCTCCTTTGCCTCCTCAACCTCTCCTTTAACCTCCCCCTCGACCTCTCCGTTGATCTCTTCCTCCGGGGCCTCGCCCGTCACCTCGACCTCGGCGGCCTCCGGGGCCACCTCCCCCTCGACAGCAATATCCGGGGATGCTTCATTCTCAGGGAACTCCGGCGGCTTGCCCGCCATTTTCTCGTCCACAATATCGATCTCATCCGGCAGCCTGGCATCCTTGTTCATGATCTGTACCTTGATGCCGATCACGCCCAGTTTCTTCTTGGCCACGGCAAAACCTTCTTCCATCCACTGGATAGCGGGTTCGCCCGAGTACTTGATATGACCAGATTTGAACTTCTCCGTCCGGTGCCGCTGTCCAGTGAGTTTTCCGGAGATTATTACCTGGCAGCCCTTGGCACCAGATTCCATTATTCTCCTGACAGTTGAGTGACCGGCCCGTCTAAAATGCCAACCTCGTTCCAGGGCAGAGGCCAGTTTGTGGGCCATGATCTGAGCGTTAAGGTTGGGGTTGTCGGATTCCAAAACCTCTATCTGTGGGTTGTCAAAATGGAATTCCTCGTCCACCACACGGGTGATCTCCTTGATGGTGGCGCCACGGCGGCCTATGACCATACCGGGTCTTTCCGCCACCAGGCTTACCCTGGTGCCCATGGGAGTCCTCTGGATGTTGAGCCCGCCGAATCCGGCCCGTTCGGTCATCTTCATAAGGTACTCTTTTAGGAGTACGCGCTTGGTGTTCTCGGCGATAAACTTCCGCTCGGATGTCATATTACTCCTCCATCTCCTCTAGGACGACCTCTATGTTCACCGTTTCGTGGTTCCAGGGGGAGGATCTCCCGTGGGCCCGGGGCCGCCATCCCTGGGTTGTCTGGCCTTTGTATGCGCTGATATGCCGGATGAAGAGCATGTCGGTCTCCAGTCCCTTGTACTCGGCGTTCTGCTCCGCGTTCTCCAACAGTTTCTTGATGCGCGAAGCCGCCTTCACCGGGAACCTGCCCGGGCCAAATCCCTTCCCCTTCCTGTGGGGAACATACTTTTTGTGTCTTTTGAAGGCCACGGGTGTTTTCATCTCGATCACCTCATCCAGGTACGCTATGGCATCGTCCAGGTACATGTGCCGGAGTTTTCGGCATATCTCGGTGGAATGCTTGGGAGAGATGGGAAGTTCCTTCCCCCGGGCAACCGCGTGGATCTCGGGATCCACCCTGGTCGAGTATCCCTTTCTTGCCGTCGATTCTTCAACCATAAACCACACCTCCTCACTTCAGCGGCAGGAACTTGGACGATCTGGTGGCGCCCACGCCCGGTCCGGTATGCCTGACACTTCTGCGGGTCAGAGCGAACTCGCCCAGGTAATGTCCGATCATCTCGGGGATCACGTTGACCTCCTGAAACCCGTTTCCGTGGTGGACAAAGATCTTCTTGCCCACAAGATCCGGGAGGATTATGGTATCCCGCCTGTGGGTGCGGAGGGGTTCCTTTCCCGCCTTGGCCTTCGTGTAGAGCTTCTTCTGCTCGTCGGACATGCCTCTTTTCAAAGAGCGTCTTGCCCTGGCCGGAAGGATATCGATCAGGTCCTCCATGGGCATTCCCTGGAGCTCGTCCAGGGAGTAACCCTTGTAGGCGAATTCCTTCTTCTTTCGTACCGTCATCTGGCTCTTAACCTTGCGCGCCTTGCGCCTTGCGCTCTTCGGGGTGCTTCCCTTGCCCATTCGATCACCGCCTTCTCTTCTTCTTCGCGGGGCTTAACCGTCCCACCTTCCTACCTGGCGGGGCGTGCCTTGAGACTGTGCTGGGTCCCCCGACCCTCTGTTTCCGGCCAGACCCGTGGGGGTGGTTCACAGCGTTCATCGCAACACCACGAACGATTGGCCACACCCTGGAGTGGCTCCTGTTCATGTGTCGTTTCTTACCGGCCTTGAGAATGGGCTTGTCCTTGCGGCCGCCTCCGGCCAGTACGCCCACCTGGGCACGGCATTCGTTGTTGAATGATCTGAATTCCCCAGAGGGAAGGCTGATCACTGTCTTGGCACCGTGGCTGACCACCGTTGCGCCTGTGCCCCCGGCCCGCACGTACTTCCCCCCGTCCCCGGGGCTTCCCTCTATGTTGTATATTGAAGTACCTTCGGGGATAGCCCGAAGGGGGAGAACGTTTCCGAGGCTGATGTTCTGGGTCGGGCCAAGGTTCAGGGTCTGGTTCACATACATACCCTCACACGCCAGCAGGTTGCCGACGCTGCCGTCCTCGTATCGGACCCTGGCAACCGGTGCGCTGTGACCTGGGTCATGGAGCAACTCCTCGACCACCGCCTTCTTCCTGTCGTGCGGTGGAAAAGTGATGGCGCCCTTGTGCCTGTGGCTCGGGGTCTGGTATACGCTCCCCCGGCCCCTTCTCCTGGTAATTGTACGCTTGCCCATGTTCAACCCTCCTCAGAATATGCCTATCCTCATGCCGACATCCTCGGCTGAGAAGTCCTTCGTCAGCTTGACGACGGCGTGCTTGCCATCCTTCAGTATCATGGTATTCACCTTATCCACCTTGACATCGAAGAGGGATTCCACCGCTTCCTTGATGTCCAATTTGGTCGCCGATCGCTTCACCACGAATTCCAGCTTGTTCTGGGTCTCCAGGTGGGACATGGTCTTTTCCGTGACAAACGGGTACAGTACTATCTCGTAGGGTTGGACCATTTTACCAATCCCCCATGTCCTTAAGCGCGGATTCGGTGAACAGTGTGAGGCGCCCGGGGTCTCCCCCGGGGGCCAGGTGCTCGGTGTTCAGGTTGCTGGCGTTCACCACATCAACCCCTGAAAGGTTGGTGGCACCACGGTTTAACCTGACCCCATCGGCGGTAACTATCAGGATCGATCTGGGTGTCTTGTACCTGCGACCCCGCATCTTGCCTTTGCCGGCCCGGATGTGTTTCCCTTTCTCTGAGCGTTCCACGTCCCGGTATATTCCGAGTTTTTCCAAAACATCCACCACATCTTTGGTGTGTTCCAGATCCTGGAACTTGTCATCCAGGACCAATGGGAGCGTGAGTTTCTGGGAGAATCTGTGGCCCCTGGTACGGACTATATCGGACGTCGCCACCGCTCCCAGGGCCGAATTTCGGGCCTTGCGCCTCTCCTTACGGTTGATCTTCTCCGATCGGTCCTGCCATGGCTTGGGCGGATGAGCCCGCCTGCCACCCACGTTGTTGGGAGACTCGGCGGCGTTGCGGCCCTGGGTCAACCGCTGGACCCTGGCCACGCCCCGACCCTTTCCCCAGGTGCTAACGGCATGCTGCATGCCGGACATGGGACTGGGGCCGTAGGGCTGTTGTCGATTTGCCCTGGCCACGTTAACCGCTTTCCTGATCAGATCGGGCCTGTAGGATTCGTCAAAGGCCCTGGGGAGGGTTACCTGTTTGACGGATTTGCCCTTCAGGTCATACAGATTGACCTTTTTACTGCCCTTGATGTATTCCCGAGCCTTCTTCTGCGGGACCTTCTTTGCCTTGGCGGCCTTTTTAGGAGCTGCTTTCTTTGCAGCGGCCTTCTTGGGGGCTGCCTTATTGGGAGCGGTGCTCTTTGCGGGGGCCTTCTTGGGGACCGCCTTCTTTGCCTTGGTCTTTTCAGCCATCTATTTCACGCTCCCTGTTTGGATTCCTTGGAAATATAGGTTATCTCCGGGGTCTCGGGCTCCTTTCCGGCCGACTTGCTACGGACCGGGTCCCTGAACCGGATAAGCCTCTTGGAGGGACCGGGAAGACTGCCCTGGATAACCAGGTAATTGCTTTTCAGCACACCGTACTTTAGAAAACCCCCGTTGGGGGTGATCTCCTCACCATCCTCTCCGATAAGAAGGATCTGTTTGTTGTATTCCGTCCTCTGATGATATCCCATCTGACCCGCCTGGGGCACATTGGGATGGACCCATCTCGGGGAAAAAGGGCCTAAGTTCCCCACCATCCGCCGGTGTTTTGAGTTCTTGTGGGTCAGGAGCTTGACACCCCATCTCTTGACATGTCCCTGGAAACCCTTGCCCTTGGTGATGGAGGCCACGTCAATTGTCTTTCCCTCTATGGCAAAATCCCGGATCTTGATCTCCTTGCCCAGCAGCTTTTTCCCAAAATCGATCCGTTCATCAATGGACCCACCACCAACGCGGATCTCCATTAGCTCGGGCCTCTTCTTAGGAACGCCTGTTATCAATTTCGGCTGGGTGTATGCCAGTACCCTCACGTCCTCCACCTCCGCCTGTTCCACCTTCTTCTCCGCCTTCTTGGTATTCACCTTTTTCGGAAGGGGGAGCCTGAGGGCCAGTTCCTTGTCGACGTTCTTTGACCATATCTCGGTCACGGTCTTCATCCCATAATGGGTCCGCTCGTAGAATCGAACACCCGCCACCTTCATGGGCGGCACCTCCACCACCGTCACGGGCACCTGTACTTCCTGCCCTGAGGTCGTGGATTTGTTGTTCTTGTCCACTACGAACGCATGGGTCATCCCCGCTTTGTAACCAGCAAAGCCCTGCAGCCGAACCTCGCCCTCAATCTCGGGCCAGGCGTTTATGGCAGGGGTACTCTTGCTGGCACGCTTGCGGGGGCTGTACGCTTTTGATCCTCGCTTGCTGTGATGCTTATGTGCCATGCTATTGCCTCTCCTGGAGGTTTTCCGGATCCGCGCCGTGGCGCGCACCCGTTTGAGGATGGGACCGACCCTTTGGCTGGGTTGCGTATCCCACCGTCACGCTTTGCGGCCGCCCATGAATGTGCCAGGGCGGCAGTATTGGGTTCCTTAGAGGATTGCCCATGGCGTGTGGTCGGGCACGGTCCCGATTCCCCTGGGCTGGCCAGGGGGAACTGCGGAAAGTGGTTCCTATATATAAACGTTGAGTATCGTTAGAGGTGTATCTATACCGTATGGGCAAGTGGTAGTGGTGGTGGTAGTGGTGGCGAAGTAGTGGTGGCGAAATAGTGGTGGCGAAGTAGTGGTGGCGAAGTAGTGGTGGCGAAGTAGTGGTGGCGAAGTAGTGGTGGCGAAGTAGTGGTGGCGAAGTAGTGGTGGCGAAGTATTGGTGGAG
>Ga0272441_10001096_pt1 | contig 57860 bp, 82 predicted proteins | sample SSMProp6N_FD_193582 | JGI IMG/M metagenome (GOLD analysis project Ga0272441, IMG submission 193582) | Marine sediment archaeal communities from Little Sippewissett salt marsh, Falmouth, MA, United States - SSM-Prop-6N | ecosystem: Environmental > Aquatic > Marine > Wetlands > Sediment ...
TTAATCTCAATTGTTCTTTTTTTTGTTTAGATATTTTCTTCATAAGTAATTGGTTTAATTAAAAATAAGAAATAAGTGTTGAAAGTTTCGTAAAAAAGTGTTACAATTATAATATAAGATAAAACACGCAAAAAAGGAGAAAAAAATGAAAACACTCGAACAAGAACTCAAAGAAATGCAAACACTATATCGCACAGACGGAACAACAATAGATAGCTCTAACAAGTTGTCACTCACAGAGTTAGTATTGAAGAACAAAGATAATCTTTCGGAAGCCAATCTCCGAAAAGCCAATATCAGTTGCGTTGATCTCAGTAGCGTTGATCTTAGTTTCGCCGATCTACGGGAAGCCAATCTCCGAAAAGCCAATCTCCGAAAAGCCAATCTCAGTTACGCCAATCTCCGGGGAGCCGATTTCCGGGAAGCAAATCTCCGAAAAGCCAATCTCAATTACGCCAATCTCCGGGGAGCCGATTTCCGGGAAGCAAATCTCCGGGGAGCCGATTTCCGGGAAGCAGATCTCAGTTTCGCCAATCTCCGGAAATTCGATCTCAGTTTCACAGATCTCAGTTACGCCAATCTCCGGGGAGCCGATCTACGGGAAGCCAATCTCCGAAAAGCCAATCTCCGAAAAGCCAATCTCCGAAAAGCCAATCTCAGTTACGCCAATCTCCGGGGAGCTGATTTCCGGGAAGCAAATCTCCAGGGAGCCGATTTCCGGGAAGCCAATCTCAGTTTCGCCAATCTCCGGAAATTCGATCTCAGTTTCACAGATCTCAGTTTCGCCGATCTCCGGGAAGCAGATCTCCAGAAAGCCGATCTCCGAGAAGCCAATCTTCGAAAAGCAAATCTCAGTTTAGCCGATCTCAGTTACGCCAATCTCCGGAAATCCAATCTCAGTTTCGCTGATCTCCGGGAAGCCGATCTCCGGGAAGCAGATCTCCAGAAAGCCGATCTCCGAGAAGCCAATCTTCGAAAAGCAAATCTCAGTTTCGCCGATCTCAGTTTCACAGATCTCAGTAGCGTTGATCTCAGTTTCGCCAATCTCAGTTTCGCTGATCTCCGGAAAGCCGATCTCAGGAAAGTCAATCTCCAGGGAGCCGATCTCCGAGAAGTCGATTTCCGCTGGTCGATAATCGATGATGCAGATCTCCGCAACGCGAAATATGACTACAAAACCCTGATGCTTCAAGTTAATTGGGGAGAACTTTCTGACAAACTCACACTTGAACTCATGCGCCAGGACACGCAGCTAATCGGTGAGGATCTGATAACAGCCTGGGCTAATGGCGGCGAATGTCCTTACGAAGTTTTGAATAGGGATCGAGATTACAAATTCAATGTAAAAAAACACCTCTGGAAACCAGGAAAGCCGAAGTACAGAAAAGATCAGATGTGGGATCTTTTTGAGGCGCTTTGTAAGGAAAAAGGAGTGAAGATCTGATGTTAAGCAAAACAGCAAAAATTATTAACATTGTAACACAAAGGAGTTGAAAATGCCAACACTATATCGCACAGACGGAATAATAATAAATAGATCTAACAAGTTGTAACTCACAGAGTTAGTAAGGAAGAACAAGGATAAACTTTTGGAAGCCGATCTCAAAAAAGCTAATCTTTGGGGAGTTAATCTCCTGGGAGCCAATCTCCGAAAAGCCAATATCAGTTACGCCAATCTCAGATTCGCCGATCTCCGTTACGCCAATCTCCAGGGATCCGATCTCAGTTTCGCCAATCTCCGAAAAGCCAATCTCAGTTTCGCCGATCTCAGTTACGCCAATCTCCAGAAAGCAGATCTCCAGAAAGCCAATCTCCGGGAAGCCAATCTCCGGGAAGCCGATCTCCGAGAAGCCGATCTAAACTGGACGATAATAGCAGGAACCGACCTTCGAGGAGCGAAATACGACTACAAAACTCTCATGCTTCAAGTTGATTGGGGAGAACTTTCCGACGAACTCACACTCGAACTCATGCGCCAGGACACGCAGCTAATCGGTGAGGATCTGATAACAGCCTGGGCTAATGGCGGCGAATGTCCTTACGAAGTTTTGAATAGGGATCGAGATTACAAATTCAATGTAAAAAAACACCTCTGGAAACCAGGAAAACCGAAGTACAGAAAAGATCAGATGTGGGATCTTTTTGAGGCGCTTTGTGAGGAGAAAGGGGTGGTGATATAATGTCAAGCAAAACAGAAAAAATTATACAAGAGCTTGAAAATAATAGCATTGTAACACAAAATTCACAACTGTCTTTTGCCGATTATATTGAACAAAACAAAGACGAATTTGCAAAAGTTATTCCTTCTAATATGAAACTTGACAAAATACTAAGGCTTGGTATAGCAGCTTACAAAAGGAAACCTCAATTAATGGCTTGTACTCAGGATTCTGTGGCTATGGCTATTATGGAAGCTACATCACTAGGTCTTGAGATAGATACTCCAATGCACCAGTGTACTATAGTTCCAGTCAATGATTACAAAAACAAATGCAAATCAGCAGAGTTATGGATCGAATACGAAGGGTATGTAGCTCTTATGTATCGGCACCAGAAAGTAATATCTATATTTGCCAGTGAGGTATATATGGATGATGAGTTTGATTTTCAGTATGGGACTGATAGTTTTCTTAAGCACAAACCAAACGGAAATAGTATAAGTGAAAAAATATCCTTTTTTTACTGTTGTGTCAAGCTTGTAGGTGGTCATATTTTTAGGGTTATGACAAAAAAACAAGTTGATAATGTTCGTGATAGCTATTCAAAAGCTTATAACTATAATCAATCAGACAAGAATACTCCGTGGAATCAGGATTATATAGCTATGGGAAAAAAAACTGTAATAAGGGCAATAAATAAATTTGTACCGAAAACAACAGAAGTTTCAATGGCTTATGATACTGATATTGCTTCAGTTTGGGTAAAAGGGGAAGAAAAACATAAAAATATTATTAAAGGAGAAAGTTAAATGCAAATATTATATCGCACAAACGGAATAATAATCGATAGCTCTAACGAACTGTCAATTAAGGAGTTAGTTATAAAAAACAAACATAACCTTTTGGATGCCGATCTCAAAAAAGCCGATCTTCGAGAAATCAATTTGCAAGGAGGCGATCTCCGGGAAGCCAATCTCAGTTTCGCTGATCTCCGGGAAGCCGATCTCTGGAACATAGATTTCCAGGATGCTAATCTCCGGGAGGCAGATCTCCGGAAAGCATTACTTGAGGATGTTAATTTTCAAGGTACAGATCTCCGAGAAGCAAATCTACAGGATGCTAATCTCAAAGGAACCTATCTCAAGGAAACAGACCTCAGAGGAGCAAAATACGATTACAAAAAACTCATGTTTCAAGTGGATTGGGATGAACTTTCCGAAGGCCTCACCCTCGAACTCATGCGCCAGGATGCTGATTTGAGTGGAAAACTAAGTTTTAGATATAAAAGATTATGGAAACCCGGAAAACCAAAATACGGAAAAGATCAGATGTGGGATCTTTTTAAGGCGCTTTGTGAGGAGAAGGGGGTGAAAATAAAATGATTAAAAAAAATAAAAACTATATGATTGATATAAAAGTACTTAATGATAGTGGTTATAACGAAGCAATGTTAGGAATATCGCTAAACAAGAAAAAAAATATTGACACGGCAAAAAAAGTATCGTATAATTTGTATAACAAAGATTTTGGACATAATAAGTTTCTTGAGCATATGTACCTTTGGTTGTTGGTGAAAGCCCCAAGGTATTGGTGGCAAGAGGCTGATACTTATAGGTTGTCGTCAAAAAATAGCGAATCAACAATGCACACTATTTTGAAAAGAAAACTAACTTTTGCAGATTTCGAACCTGATGGAGTTTCAGAAAGAAAACTAAAAGAACTTAATCAATATGTAAAAAACAAAAATTTTTTAATTCTTAAAAAAAGATTAAATGAATCTTTTTTGCAGCAAAGAATGTGGGTAATAAGCTATAAAACTATGAGAAATATAATAATACAAAGATATAATCATAGGTTACCACACTGGAAAGATTTTTGTGACAAAATAGTAAATAATTGTAAAAATCCAAGCTATCTCAACATAAAACAATAAGGAGGAATTATGTATAGAATATTAATCGATAATAGGTATTATTTTGGAAATATTTTTTGGAAAGAAGAAGATGTTAAAAAAATATTTCCAAAATTACAAAATCTTGGAATAAGTTTTTGTATTGAAAGGATAAATAAATGATGGATAAAGAATTAGAAAAAAAAGAAGTTGATGGCTATAAAGAATTAGGCAAATCCTTTATAGATTTAGGCAATGTCCTTTTAAAGGAAGATTTCACGGTGGATGAACTAAGAAGAGCCGCATCAAACTGTAATATGTCTGTTAATTTAGTTTTAAGTTTCGCAAAAAAATAGTCTTTTCGCAAAAAAATACTTATATTATAATATATGAAAAAAATAAATTACAACAAAGTCGAATGGTATTATAATATTGGTCTTTCCACTACAGAGGTTATTAAGCTTTTGGGTATTAGTCTTTGTGCTTTTCGGCAAAGAATTAGAAACAAATATAATGTATCAATTGAAGATTATATTAAAAGCATTAATAGCGATAAAAAAGATGGAAGACCTAAAATAGAGATTGACTATGATCAAGTTAAAAGATTATGCCAAATTTTTTGTACACAGGAAGAAATTTGCAATTTTTTTGGAATTTCAGTAGATACTATAGAGAGAAGGTTTCAGGAAAGATATGGCAAAACTTTCCAAGAAAAATACAAACAATTTTCTGTTGACGGAAAGATATCACTAAGAAGAAAACAGTTCAAAAGATGCGAAGAGGGTAGTGATACTATGCTTGTATGGATGGGCAAAAATCACCTTGGACAAAAAGACAAAAATGAACAAGAAATACTTGATCATGAAATTAAAATAACATACGAAGAAGATAATTAATATACCTTCCTTTTTGAGTGTTTTTCGTATTATTGGAATAGCCTGTGTAATGCGGGCTATTTTTATTTTCGAAAGGTTACAAATGTGGCAAAAACAAATAAAAGAAGATTTTTATTTGTTTAAAAAAGAATTTCGGTGGATTACAAGATAAAAATTAAAAGACTTCCTCACCAAAAAGAGTTTATGTCGTCAAAAGCTCTTACAAAAGCTCTTGTAACAGGCTATGGTGGAGGAAAAACATTTTGTATGGTTCAAGAGGGAATTAAGCACAGCTTCTTAGATCCAGGGATTCCTCACATGCTTGTGTCTCCAACGTATCCTATGGCTGAACAAACTATAATACCAACTATAATTGAAATATTAGAAGATTATTTTGAACCTTCTTTACAGGAGGGAAGGGATTATTTTTATAATCGCAGTAAACATAATTTTTACATCAAAAAATGGAATGGTATAATCTGGGTAAGGAGTGCTGATAAACCTAGCTCGCTGAAAGGTCCAAACTTGGGGAGTTTTGGGATAGATGAACCTGGGCTTATCAAAGATAGTAATGTATACAAAATAATGATATCCAGGAGAAGGCACCCAAGAGCAAAATATCCACAAGGATACCTATCAGGTACACCAGAAGGCCTAAATTGGTTTTTTGATCTCTGTGAAGGCGATAAAATACCTAAAGATTTTTGTCTTGTCAAAGGGAAAACAACAGATAATACACATTTGTCTATAGATTACATTAATGACCTATATGACCAATATGACGAGCAGTTGGTACAAGCGTATATAAATGGCGAGTTTGTCAACCTTGAGGGTGGTTCTGCTTATTATTCTTTTTCAAATAGTTTGTATCCAAAAGGTAATTTAATTGATGATTTTGAGATAAACCCTTCAAGACCTTTAGTTCTTGGTATGGATTTTAATTATAATCCAATGACACTTGTAATAGGCCAGGAGGTTATGGTTAACAAAGAGGTAAAATTTATTGTTTTTGACGAGTTGTTTCGAAAAAATTGTGACACAGATATGGCCATAGAACAAGTTTTGGAAAAATATGGGAAGTATAAGTTTAATGTCTATCCAGACATGAGTGCATATTCAGACAGTGCTCATGGAAGTGCTAAGTCTGATATAACACTTATAAAAAATACTTTCGAAAGATATAAAAAAAGACCAATAAACGATTATATAATTAAAGGCAAATCTGCAAACCCACCTCGGAAAGACCGCCTCAATTCTGTCAATACATTACTTAGAAATGCAAAAGGCGAAATAAAATTACTTATCCAGAAAAAATGTAAATTTTTGCTGGAAGACTTGAAAAAATGCCTAATGGAAGAGTATATTAATGGAAGATATGTTGATCCAGAAAGGGGTCATATTACTGATGCATTAGGATATGCTGTACACGCTAGATACCCAGTCAGAATAGACAGATATTACAATAATTTAATTATTCATTAAAAGGATCTATTATGGAAAATACAATCCCAATAAACGAAGAGATATCATCAAGGTTAGATACTTGGAATAGAATCGAAGCTCTTCTAACGCGAGATGAAAATTATACCAAAAATAAACTATGTATACAGTTCCCAAACGAAAGCCAATCCGCTTACGAAGAACGAAAGAAATATTTTAATAGAACTTTTGTTAACATAACTCAAGACCTTGTAAATGCCCCAGTTAATACTATATTTCGTCAAGGATTAAAAGATGAGTTTCGGCAAGATAATACTACATTGGAAAAATTTCATAATAATGTTAATATTGGCGAAAATGAGATATCTCTTAGTGATTATATCCAAACTTATGTTGCTCCATCATTTAGGAGCTATGGTAATATTTGTTCACTTATCGAGTTACCTGGAATTACGGTTAACAATAGACAGCAACAACAAGATCTAATTAAGCCGTATATTACAAATATAAAACTTCAAGATATTATCAATTGGCAGTATTATAATGATCAACTAATTTGGTTTGCTTACAAGGGCGCTTATTCAAAATTATGGCAGGACCCTATCAGTGAGCCTACCCCAGAGTCTCAGGGAGTTACAATTTTGTGGACATTAGAAAAAGTATACATAATAGGTGATAATCAAAAAATAATTGACAGTTGGGATAATAAATATGGTATAATTCCAATTGTAATGATGGGTACTTTTTATATTTCGCCTGAAAATCGTATTGGTAATGCTGCTATGTTTCAATCTTCACAGTCTATAGTAATAATGAATAACCTATTAAATCAAGGAGTATACGAGTTATTCAAACACGGAGGGTCATTATTACTTATGCACGAAGATTCTATGTTGGCCACAAACTTGACAACCGATAATGATGGTGAATCAAAAATTAAAAGGCTTGATTATAATGGGATGCTTACAATGTCTGGAGAGGTGGAACCAAAATATTTAGTCAAAGAGCTAAAAACTGAAGATATTATGGAATGGGCAATGTATTACAAAAAAGAAGCTATAGAAAACGAAAGAGATCTTAGGAGTGTAGCAAATAAAGGGGTTAAAGGCAAAACAGTACAAGAGTCAGGGTTTGCTAAAGTAATTGACAGAGAGCCACTTGAAACAAACCTTATAGCTCTATCTAATAGTTGTGAGTTGTATACAAAAAAAATAAACAAAATTGTCAACACATTAACAAATGAAAAAACAGAAAATATATTTGAATTCGATAAAGATTATGATATGAGAACCCTAAAACAAAAATACGAAGACATGCAGATAGCGATAAAAAACAGAGTAAACGATATTTCTCCTACTTTGTATAAAGAACTTTGGAAAAATATAGCACCAGAAAATGTTAAGGATCATGAAACACTTGATAAAATATTTGAAGAAATCGAAAGTTATAAAGATGATGATTTTGATGATGAAAATAATGAAATTATAGATCAATTTAATAATCTACAAAAAAAATAACTTGAAAGATGATAAAAATGGTGATAAAATTAAGTAATGAGAAAAAAGTACAAAAATTATAAAAAAGCAACTGAAGAAAGTTTGTCGAAAATATTAGAAGAGTATATTTCTGCGATGAATACTAGAAAATTAGAAGGCATACCTTATGATAGTATTATTACGCAAATTATAAAAATACAGCATCAAATTATATATTTAAAAAAAGGAAAAAAATGAATATATTGTTTAACGGCCATAAATCTGGCCTTGGGAATAATGGTGGAACAAAAACTATTGTTAATTCGATTAATGTGATAAATAGATTAAGTGACAACAAAGCATATGTTATCGGAAAAAATTATTATACATGGAATAATATTAATCATATTATATTACAAGACATAACAAGAATATATGATAATTATTTTGATTATATTATAAACGTATCTATAATTGACGTAGAACAAACAATTAGTATTAACGAAAAAACAAAAATACCCATTGTATGGTGGCTCCGTGGTTGGGAAAAATGGGTATATGGTGAAGAAGAGCTAATAAGAAAAATTAAGAAATTCGCAAAATATGGAAAAATATTAGCAAATTCATCATGGCTTGTTGACCACGTCAAAGAAAAATGTGGTGTTGATTGTGTGTTGTGTTTCGCTGGGGTTGATATAGATTTTTGGCAAGATAGATATTACAATCTTAAGTGTGAAAAAAATAAGCTATCATATGGTGCAACTATATACGAAAGACATCCTACAAAAAATTCTAATATATTATATTTTCTTCAAGATGATTATGTAAAAAACAAAAAAATAAATTTTCGCTACATAAATATTAAAGATGGGCTTAATGACGATGCTCTAAAGTATTACTACTATAGCCTGAATGGATACGTAGCACCAACTGAACTTGAAGGGTTCCACAACTCAGCAGCAGAGGCAGCACTTTGTGGTTGTCTTGTATTTTGCAACAGAAAAAAAGAAAACGGTATGGGTGATTATGCAAACGAATTAACAGCGGAAAGGTTTTCGTCTGTCAATGAATTGAAACACAAACTAGAAAACCCGAATTTTGACAAAATTACAAAAATGATGGAACAAATTATAAAGAAAGTTGGTACAAGAGAAGAAAATATGAAAAAGTTTATCAATATTTTAAAAGGATCCTAAATGCCGACACTATATCGCACAGACGGAACAATAATCGATAGCTCTAACAAGTTGTCGCTCACAGAGTTAGTAAGGAATAACAAAGATAAACTTTCGGAAGGTGATCTCCGGAAGGCCGATCTCCGTGGAGTCTATATCCGGAAGGCCAATCTCAGTTTCGCCGATCTCCGGGAATCCGATCTCCGGGAATCCGATCTCCGGGAATCCGATCTCCAGGGAGCCGATTTCCGGAAAGTCGATTTCAGAAAAGCCAATCTCAGTTTCGCCGATCTCCGGGAAGTTAATTTCAGTTTCGCCAATCTCAGTTTCGCCGATCTCCAGAAAGCCGATCTCCTGGAATCCGATCTCCGGGAATCCGATCTCCAGGGAGCCGATTTCCGGAAAGTCGATTTCAGAAAAGCCGATCTCCGTTACGCCAATCTCCGGGAAGCCTATATCAGAAAAGCCAATCTCAGTTTCGCCAATCTCCGGGAAGCCAATCTCAGTTTCGCAGATCTCAGTTTCGCCGATCTCCGAAAAGCCGATCTCCGAAAAGCCGATCTCCGAAAAGCAAATCTCCGCTGGTCTATAATCGACGAGGCAGACCTCCGCAACGCAAAATACGACTATGAGACAGTAATGCTTCAAGTTAATTGGGAAAAACTCTCCGACGAACTCACCTTAGAACTCATGCGCCAGGACGCGCAGCTTATCGGAGAAGAAATGATAACCAATTGGTCTAATGGCGGCGAATGTCCTTATGTATTTTTGGTAAGAAAACGAGATTTCATATTCAAAGAAAGAAAGAAGCTCTGGAAAACCGGAAAACCAAAATACGGAAAAGATCAGACACGTGAGCTGTTTGAAGCTCTTTGTGAGGAGAAAGGGGTGAAGGTCTGATGTCAGTGATATTATGTATAGTAATAATACTATATTCTGTATTTACGCAACTTTCTATAGTGTTATTTAGACTGTTTTTAGAAGATTTTTATGAAAACAACAAAACACTATGTGTTGTATTATCAACGTTTTGGGTGATAACGGTACCAGTTATATTAATTAAGTGGGTTTTCGAGGAGATATTTTAATGAAAAAAATAAGCATTTACACATTCTTAACGTCAAATTCAAAGCTATACGCGGAATTACTTTATGCAACTATGATTAAATTTTGGTCTTATGAGACTAATCTAAAATTTTTTTGTGTTGAGTCTAATAATTGCGATGGTTCGCCAAATTTTTGGGAGACAATCAAAAAGACAAAAAATAATAAAGGTCACAATTGCTATAACCATGCTCATGCTATGCATATAGCACAAACTCACGCAAAGTCAAGTAATTGCGACTATTGTATATTCGTTGATTGTGACATAGCTATATTGTACCCAAGCTGGGACCTTGTAGTATGTAGCGAATTAGAGTGTAATGATATATTTGGAACTGCATTTGGTGATGATAGTGTACAATATAATAGATTTCCTAATGTGTTCTTTTTTTGTTTTAGGAAGGATGTTTTTGGTGGTGATTTTGAATTTGATTTTAGCCCTGATATTGACAAAAACGGATCGCCAAAAAGAATACGATTAACTGATATAGACAGGGCGTACCTCAAAGACCAAGACAAAAAAATATTAAAATGTGATACAGGTTGGAAAATTCCCTTTTTGGCACATTTCTACAGCATGAAGGGTAGTTATATGCCGAGGGTTTTGGGTAGCGACAAAAATTCAAAATTACCTTATTCTGGCCAAGAACAAAAAATAAAATGTATAGAAAAACCATTACACATGGCGGAGTGGCATTATAAAAACGAACTTTACCTCACACACAAACAAGCATCAAGAAACCATCCTCTCAATGGTGTTTGGGGGTCGATCTGGAAAGCTCGAATTGATACATATATAAAATTAACTGGATTTTAGGGGTTTCTTGTGGTAATATTACTAATGTTTGTTTATTTTACAAAGACAAAGACGAGGAGGAATAAATATGACAGTTGACCCAATTATGGCGAATTATATACATGGATCAAGCAAAAAAGAAAACATAAACAACTGGCTAGAAACCAGAAAAAAAGGTATAGGTGGTAGTGATATAGCATCTATTGCGGGCCTAAACCCATGGAGAAATTCAACAGACGTATACCTTGACAAATTGGGTCTTATAAAAACAGAGGCTAATGAACAAATGAAAATTGGTCTAGTCCTTGAAGATCCTATAGCAATTATATATTCTGGGCAAAAAAAAGTGTTGCTTGAAGAAATTGATTATGTATTACAACACGATGAATATGAATTTTGTCTTGCTAATATAGATCGATTAATAAAAAAAACAATAATTGATGATATAGATAATGACACAACAGAAGCTTTGAAAAAATATGGGGAAGGTATCTTAGAGATTAAAAATACCAGAAGAGGCGAAGATTGGGTAGATGGAAAAGTGCCGAATTATTATATGTGCCAACTACAGTGGTATCTCGGCATAACTGGGCTTCAATGGGGGCAATTCGCTGTGTTGATCAATGGTAGCAATTTTGTCACTTCTGAAATTATTATGTTTGATGAAAATTTGTTTCAGAAACTTGTTGAAATTGCTAATAATTTTTGGTATAATCATGTTAAGAAAAATATTCCACCATCACAAAATTTGGATATTAATCAGTTGTCAAAAATATACAAAACGAAAGATAATACAATAGTATTAGAAAACAATAAAACTGTTAATGAGATTTTAGATGAGAGAGAAAAAATATTGACCACTATCAATAAGTTAGAAAAAAGGAAAAAAGAAATAGATACAGAAATATATAACAATATTAAGGAAAACAAAAGTGGTTGTACTGACAAGTGGAGTATAACGAAAATAACAAGAAATAGTGTTAATTTAGACTATAAAAGACTAAAAGAAGAACATTATGATATCTACCAAAAATTTAGCAAAAAAAGCGAATCAGTATATTTTATATATAAAAAAATAGGAGATTAAAATGCCAACACTATATCGCGCAGACGGAACAACAATAGATAGCTCTAACAAGTTGTCACTCACAGAGTTAGTAAGGAAGAACAAGGATAAACTTTCGGAAGCCGATCTCAGGAAAGTCAATCTCCAGGGAGCCGATCTAAGTTTCGCCAATCTTAGTTTTGCTGATCTCCGGAAAGCCAATCTACAGGGAGTCGATCTCCAGAGAGCCGATTTCAGAAAAGCCAATCTCAGTTACGCAAATCTCCGGGAAGCCGATCTCCGAAAAGCCAATCTCCAGGGAGCCGATTTCCGGGAAGTAGATCCCAGTTTCGCCAATCTCCGAAAAGCCGATCTCCGAAAAGCCAATCTCAGTTACGCAAATCTCCGGGAAGCCAATATCAGTTGCGTTGATCTCAGTAGCGTTGATCTTAGTTATGCCAATCTCAGTTTCGCCAATCTCCGGAAATCCGATCTCAGTTTCGCCAATCTCAGTTTCGCCGATCTCCAGAAAGCCAATCTCCAGGGGTCCGATCTCAGTTTCGCCAATCTCCGGAAAGCCAATCTCAGTTTCGCCGATCTCCAGGAAGTAGATTTTCGCGGGTCGATAATCGATGATGCAGATCTCCGCAACGCGAAATATGACTACAAAACCCTAATGCTTCAAGTGAATTGGGAAAAACTTTCCGACGAACTCACACTCGAACTCATGCGCCAGGACGCGCAATTAATTGGAGAAGACATGATAACAGCCTGGGCTAATGGCGGCGAATGTCCTTACGAAGTTCTGTACAGAGATCGAGATTTCAAATTCAATGTAAAAAAACACCTCTGGAAAACCGGAAAACCGAAATACGGGGAAAATCAAATGAGACAACTTTTTGATGCGCTTTGTGAGGAGAAGGGTGTGAAAATATAATGGAAAGAGTTGAGATAATATCTGATTAATGCTAAATCATCATTTCTAAGTTTTGAGGTTACTTGATACATTTTTTTCATATCAAAATAATTAAGATTTTTTGACTTTAAATAATCATCTCGTGTTTTGATATATTCGTCAACATCTGATTTAATCCGAAACATATGACACTTATAACACAATGTCATTCCATTTTCAATAAGAAACCAAGAATGTTTGTTGTTTTTTGTAATACCCCTAGATACAATATGGTGAGCTTGAAGACGGTCAGTAGCACCACACCATACACAATAAGGAGTGTTTTTTCTAATAATTTTTGACCATAATCCAAGTAATTTATTGATCTCAATTGTTCTTTTTTTTTGTTTAGATATTTTCTTCATAAGTAATTGATTTAATTTAAAATAAGAAATAAGTGTTGAAAGTTTCGTAAAAAAGTGTTACAATTATAATATAAGATAAAACACGCAAAAAAGGAGAAAAAAATGAAAACACTCGAACAAGAACTCAAAGAAATGCAAACACATCATGAAGATGAAATTGCTAAACACATAGAAGAAGAATCTAAAAGAATTAAAGAAATAGAAAATGTGGTTAAAAAAGCTTACGAATTAGTTGATTATCTAAATCGCATCTCTGAAGAAAATAATGTTGAAGAATTAAGAAAATATATCTATAATTAGAAAGAGGACATAATGTATAATATTAGAGTAATTATTGTTGTAATCATTATATTTTGCCCTTTGATTGTGAGTGCTGGTAATTTTGATACTGCAACAATCAAAATAGTTGAAATAGAAAGGACTTACGAATTTGGTCTTCCGAAAAAAGATACAGTAATGTGTACTGTTTTCTATCTAAAAAATTCAGTTTATCATCCTAACGGAAAACATTGGTATTTGAAAGGATTACATGGACAAGATTTTATTTCAGAAAAACAACCAAAAATATTAAGAATTGTTGAAAAATAACAAAGGAGGAAGTATGAAAATAACACCAGAAATGAGAGAAAAGGTCCGATCGATAATTAGAGATGATGTTTCAGAAATAAAAAAGTGTCATATTGTTGAAGAGATTATGTCTATATTAGTAGAAAAAGGGTTAGATATTTGCTCAATAGGTAAGATTGTTCATAAATTCAAATATTATGTAAAATCTGGGTTTTCGGTTGAGCTTTTAAGACTGAGGGATGATTGCAAAAAAATAACACCAGAATTTATTACGAAAACACCTAAATCAAATCATTACTCTATACACAAAGACAACTACAGTAATACACGTTCTGAAAAATCTAGTATTAACCAGGATGACGTAATTAATCTAAAAATAACCCTTGAAACATGTGAATCAATAGAAAAATTTTTGGAGGCAATATAGTTGAAATATCCTTATTTAGTAATACTTTACGGTAAGTTTTCAAACAAGTTTAACGAAAAACAACAAAAAATGATAGACGGTAACTCTGTGTGTGGTTACCGTCCGTACGCAAAAGAATTTGGGGAAATAATATATCTATCAAAGCAAAATATATCAGAATCGTGGGAAAAATGGATTACCAAGAAAGATTTTTTGATTGATTATCTAAGAATGAAAAAAAAGAAAAACCCTGATATGGTAATTTGGTCTATTAAGCACGATGTAAAGAAAGACGAGGTATTAGCTGAATTCGATAACACAGTATATTATTCGTGTTGTGCATATCATACAAACAACAAAGCTGCAAAAATATCTCTGGTTGATACTGTCGAAAGGAAAAAATCTCCAAACCAAAAATTATGGGTGAAAGGTAAGGACCCTATATTTTGGGTGCCTGATTACAAATTTAGAAAAGAATATGATTTCCTTCTTATTGGTAGGCGTGGAGACAAAAACGAGCTGTTTTTTATTGACAAAATGAAAAATAAAAAAGTAAAAATTCTTTGGATAGGCGGGCAAAAATTCAGTTCTCAGATAAAAAAAATAATAATAAACAAACCAATTCAAGTTGTTACCACAAAGTTTTTAGGCCTTGACGAAATCGTAAAAGAAATAAACAAAGCTAAAATAGGTATAATTCTTTCAGAAATACCAGCAGAGGGATTCCCACAAACATTTCTTGAAATGAATATGTGTGGTCTCCCTGTGATAATGCTAGAAAAATTCAAAATACAAAAATGTTATAAACAAAACTGCTTGACAATCTATGATAAAAACGATATAATGAAAAAGGCTGAAGAATTTATTTTGATATATAACAAAAATGGTAAACATCTGATGGTTTGTACAATTAGGGCACATGCAAAAGACGATTACTCTCTCAAAAAAAGTTACAAAAGCATATTGGACGGGCTAAAATGAACGAAATAACAAAAGCTACACTAAAGAACTTGTGTATAGATATAACAACTCTTAATTTGAAAATCACAAAAGGATTGATAAGTATTAATCAGTATGAAGATATAGTTGATATATATATTGATAACACAATTAATGAATTAGAAATATTGAGAGTAACGCCTCGAATTATTTATAAGGATAATTTTTTTGAAAGGTATAACTAATGTCTGGTCTAGTAATAACAATGTCTGACAAAGATTATTTCCATAATGGAGAATTATTCCTAGAAACGAGGGGAAAAATAGACGCAGATTTTGTTTTATACACCCCAAATCTAACTGATGGGCAAATCAAAATATGTTGGAAAAAAGATATTGAAGTTAAAAAAGTTGATCAACAGATATGGGATATAAGAATGCAAACTTTGAAGTTCTGTTTTTTGTTAGAGTATGTTAATAGTTCTATCTTTGGAAAAAAAACAAAATTAATAACTTTTTGTGATTTTGATACATTTTTTGTTAACCAATTTGAGGATGTAATTATAAAAAAATATAAAAAATTATTTGAAAACAATTGTAATGCTATACCTGTTGGCACTACAATTACAGAAGGTTTTCCACAATACAATTATGATAGGTCGAAAGTGAACGCTGGTGTTATTTTTGTTTTGCCTTGTGAAACATCTGCTGTTTTTTTGCAGTTTGCGACTAAATGTGTTAATTACGGAGGAATGAAATCATTACCTGAGTACGACAAAATATTTAGAACTTTAGAACAAGGAAGATCTATCAAAAAAACACATACAAGATGGAATCAAAGATGGTGGTGTGACCAAGTGTTCCTGTCTGCCATATATCTTAATCCAAACTACGTAACATTAGATTTACCGTGTCAAAAATTTAACTTTTTGGATTCAGAACCAAAGCTAAAAGAAGAAGAAGATGTTTACATAAGGCACCTAAAGTCAAAAGGAAGAAAAAGTTTAAAAAAAGGGGAATAACATGGTTGATATTTGTATAACAGCCACACTAAGACCAGAAATATTAAAAAGAACATTAGTTAGTTTTCGTATAGCAAATTCATTTGATTTGTCGAAATATAAAGCAATATTAAATATTGATTGCTCACCAAAAAAAAGATTAGATTGTGATGCTGATGTTGTTGAAATTTTAGACTTGACAAAATATTACTTTAAAATAAGAAAATATCGAATAGTTCCATACAACCAAGCGTCTTTTTCGCTTGCTACGAAATGGTGTTGGGAAAATACTGTGTCAAAGTATGTATATAATATAGAAGATGATTGGTATTTCGTAAAAAAATTTAGCATTGACAGGTGTATTAAATTAATTAATTCAGAATATGATATGGTTAGACTAAGCCAAAAAAAGAAACCTTTTTTGACAAAAGAAGAGAGAAACAAAATAACTCTTGCACCATCACTTTGGAGGGGTGATATATTAAGAAATTTTGCAAAAAAAATAAATAAGCATTATTGACCAGAAGCACAGCTGAGACGTGGTTTCGGTAATTTTAAAAATATTGACAAAATAAAAATAAAAGAATACGGGAACAATCAATATATTAGTAATATAGGTTTACAATGGAGAAAAGAAAATAATATAACAAGATGGAGCGACAAAAAAAAAGAGGAAAAAATTACATGGAAAGAAAACAACCACAAATAGTTGCATTGAAAATAATAGCACAGTGCCCCTATTGTTTACGGGATCAGTACAAAAACTATACTATCGCAGGAGGTGCCTACCATACCAAAGTCAGTAATATTGACAAAATTATTGATAATGTTTTTTGTGTTTTTTGTGGCAAAAAATTTGTGTTAGATATGGTAAAAAAACAAACCAGAAACAAAGGAAATTAAATGGATATAAATAATATCGATTTCACCACAACAGCTATGCCGAGACCAAAAATTTTGCGAAGGACATATAGATCTTTTGCGCAAAAAATGAAAGGCCTCAAACTTAATCAAAACACTCTGTATATTAATATAGACCCTTTTCCATATGACAGCGATGATGAGTATATTGATATATGTAATATAAGAGAGCAATGCATTGATGTTGCAAAATCATTTTTTCAAAAAGTTGTAAGCAGGCAGCCAAAAAAGCCTAATTATACATCTGCATATGATTGGTTGTGGCACAGTGCAAAAAGCGAAATAATATTCAATCTGGAGGATGATTGGGAGCTTAATACAGCTATTGATGTTAATCAATTGCTTCAATTTTTTCGTAATTCAAAAACATTATACCAAGTTGTATTAAGAGCTTATCCTTACAAATATCCTTGTACATGTACTTCGCCTGGGTTTCTCCATAGGAGATATTATTCTAGATTGGGTGGGAAAATGGATAGTAATCGCAATCCAGAAACCCAAACACATTCAAGGACTGATTTTGGGATATTTATTCCAAACAAAAAAAACTGTAAGAATCCAGAAAAATACGTAATAGCTTATCCCACCCTAAGGTCAAAAATAATTGTAGATGATATTGGTAGGGATTGGTTAGCGAAATCACCATACACAAGACCCCAAATGTTACCTGCAGATGATCCAAGGTATAAGAAAAAAGATAAATTTTTAGCATGGCTGAAAAAATAGGAGATTAAAATGCCAACACTATATCGCACAGACGGAGCAACAATAGATAGCTCTAACAAGTTATCACTCAAAGAGTTAGTAATGAAGAATAAAGATAAACTTACGGAAGTCGATCTCCGGAAGACCAATCTTCGGGGAGTCGATCTCAGTTTCGTCAATCTCAGTTTTGCTGATCTCCAGGGAGCAGATCTCCGTTTCGCTAATCTCCGAGAAGCCAATCTCCGGAAAGCCGATCTCCTGGGAGCCAATCTCCGAAAAGCCAATCTCAGTTACGCCAATCTCCGGGGAGCCGATTTCCGGGAAGCAAATCTCAAATCAACCAACCTCAAATCGGTCAACCTTTTCGGGGCAGATTGCAGTTTTGCTAATGCCCAAAAAACTAACCTTCGAGACATTGATTTGCGAGGAGTTGATTTGTGTCTGTTAAAAATAGCAGAGGCAGACCTCCGCAACGCAAAATACGATTACAAAACCCTAATGCTTCAAGTGGATTGGGAAAAACTCTCCGATGAACTCACCTTAGAACTCATGCGCCAGGACGCGCAATTAATCGGAGAAGAACTGATAACCGATTGGTCTAATGGCGGCGAATGTCCTTATGTAGTTTTAGATAAGTATCGAGACTTCAAATTCAAAGAAAAAATGAAACTCTGGAAACCCGGAAAACCAAAATACGGAAAAGATCAGATGCGGGATCTTTTTAAGGCTCTTTGTGAGGAGAAAGGGGTGAAGATCTGAAAACAAAAGTATTAAAAATATTAATTATAATATATGTAATTACTTGTTTTGTGTATGTTGGTATAAGTATAACTCATATATATTTTCTGTTTTTTCAAAACAATTCAATTTGGTTAGAGAAAATAAGGTTATTATTGCTTTCTGTACTTAGTACAATAATGTTACAGACAGTAATAATTTATTTTTATAATATATTTTTAGCAAAAGCAAAAGCAAAAGCAAAAGCAAAAGCAAAAGCAAAAGCAAAAGCAAAAGCAATAAAGGAGTTAAAAGATGTTTTCAAAAACTGATCATGTTAGAATTATCGAAGAAATAGCTCGTGGTATGGCATTAGCAGGCATAGCTAATAGATACCTTGAGCTAGGTATTGCTAAGTGCAAGTGTTTTAACAAAATAGCAAAATATTTTAAGGTGGTTGAATCTGTGGATATAAATAATTGCATAGGGTATATTGACGATGTTATATTTGAAGAAAAACATTGTTATAATTATGTATCAACAACTGACGAGTATTTCGCAAGGTTTTATGTCGATGACTTTGTTTTTAATTTAGTTTTCATTGATGCATCACACAAATTTGAAAATGTTAAAAAAGATTTTGAAAACTCATTGAAATGTCTTGCAAAAAATGGTATAATAATAATACATGATACTCACAGTCCAAGCAAAGAATGGGACCAGCACTGTGAGGATGCTCATAAAATAGAGCCTTACATCAAAAAAAAATACCCTGAGTTATCAGTATTCACGATACCACTTTTTTTTGGTCTTACTTTAGTTAGATATTAATATGGAGGCTGCTGTGCAAAAAATAATAAAAAAAAGACAAGTCGTATTAGAGGATAATTTTTTAGGCAATATAAAGCTTCTAAAGTCAATTGCAAACATGTGGACGGTGAATGGTAAGTTATCTCTTAGGAAATTACTAAAATTTGCAATGGACGGAAGGAGTGTGGATACGTTGTTTAAAACATTAATGCAAATTAAGTGTCATACAATTGAAATGCACGCACTTGAGAATACTCTCAAAAGAATCGGGGTAGAGGAATGAGGAAGTTAACGAATATAGTTTTTTGGAGAATGGTATAAATTACATTTTGATGGAGTTGATTGGTATGAAAAAAGATCCTAAATGTTACAACACAAACTGTTTTGGCAGAAAAGTAAGAGTATATATAAACGGCGGTGAATACGACGGTATATTTTTAAAATTTGCTGGATTAATGACTGATACATATAGTTGTGTCATAGAAAACGAAGAAGGAGATGTTAATCTTGAAGACGTTAAAAATATTAAATTCATGGACTAAAGATGTACAAAACAAAAACAACATATACAGACAAAAAAAAGATAATAAAAATGAGTAGAAAAATATTTCTTGATTGTGGAGCATGGAAAGGTAACTCAGTCTCAAAATTCATAGAAATTTTCGAAGACGCAGATAAATATAAGATATATTGTTTCGAGCCTGATCCAAATTGCATCAAAATTCTTAATCAAATTCAGGATTTTCGATTATATGATATAGAAGTAATTAATGCTGCTTGTTGGATATCAGATTGTCAAAAAACTTTGAGGGTAGGCAGAAGTTCTGAATCTAATAGTCTTGTTAAGACAAAAACAATCAAAGGGTACCAAAAAAGTAACAATATCTTAGTTGATTGTATAGATTTGCCAAAATTGATTCGGGAAAAGTTCGATATTGGTGATTATATTGTGCTGAAAATGAATATTGAAGGAGCTGAGTACGAAATTCTAGACAAAATGATATCTGACGGCAGTATATATTATATCGATGAATTGTATGTAGATTTTCATTATGGCAAAATCAAGAACTTTGACAATGCTAAGCATTATCAAATTATCGACAAGCTTGAGAGATTGGGATTATATCCCAAAAAATGGTCATTAGACCATAAGAAAAAAGTAGTATATTCAGTAATCACAGGAAAAGATAGTGTATATCAACTCAATGAGCCAAAAATAGTTACACCTGGATGGGATTATATATGTTTCACCGACAAAAAAATTAATTCAGATATTTGGGAAATTGTCAAAATTCAAAAGTATAGTATATCCCCACAAAAAATGTCCCGCAAAATTAAAATATTGTCAACAACTTTCCTTTCAGAATATGATTTTTCCTTATATATAGACAGTAGATTTACCATACAATGCAATCTTGACAAATTTCTCAAATCATCTGATGCAAAAAATAATGATATTGTTGTGATGCGGCACAATAAAAGAAAATGTGCTTATAAGGAGGCACTAAAACTAAAAATATATACTTCAAAACAAATCAACAGATATGCAAAAGAAAATTTTCCTAATAATTTTGGCCTATTTGCACCGGGAATAATGATAAGAAACCACAAATCAAAAAATCTTAGCAATATGCTAAGATGTTGGTGGAACGAGGTATTACTTGGATCACACAGAGACCAAATAAGTCTTGCATATTCAATTTGGAAACATCCAAAAATTAAAATTAATTTGTTAGATTTCAATAAAACTTATACAAAGTTCATGGCTAGGTAGTATTAACAAATGGGAAACAAAAGTAGTTGTTTTGCGGATATATTAAAAAAGACTAGGCTACAACTTGTTGAAATTAAACAAATTCCAGTGGCTAACATAAAGTGTCAGTATAACCCAGATAGATTCAAATTTTGGGAAAAAGTTTGTGGTAGTTCGCTTAATATTAATACTGGACCTTTTTGGTATTATCTTGAAACTGGTAATACTTGCAAATATTTTGAAGTTTTTCGAGGATATGGTAGATCGAATAAATGGATTATTAGAAATATAATTGATTTTAATAGCCTTATTAAAGACGTTAAAAAAAATGGAATCAGAGAACTCCCTCTTGTTTTGAAAAAGCCTCTTGTGAAAAATGATTATAATGACGGGTATGAAATATTTGAAGGTCACAGGAGGCTTTCTATTGCATTGCACTTCAACATTCGTCAAAAAATTAAATTATGTGAGGTAGTTAATGAATAATAATTTAGGTGATATCTTAGATAAAAAAGATACTTCGGCAAATTTTCTGGTACTCGGGTCTGGTACAACAGTGGGTAAATATATTGAAAACTTAAAAAAGTTTATCGTAAAACAAAACTGCCTTGTTATTGGGATAAATAATGTTCATCCAGATATTTTTCCACATTTTCATTTTTTTACTAATACTAAGAGATTTCAAAAGTATTATAAAAATGTTAAGGATGAATCGGCTCTTATTATAAGTAATAATATAAATGTGGAGTATGATTTTTTGGACGATTATATCCAGCTTAACAGACCTTATTACCGAATTCAATATCATGACTTTGTTTTTGATGGAGTATACAAAAAACCGAGTATTGTCACTGACACTATTATGGGATCATTTCGGACTGCTGGTGTACTTGCTATATATTTGTGTAAGTTACTCGGTGGCATTGAAATATATGTTGCAGGTATGGACGGATATGGGTATAATATTAACCAACAACATTATTATGTCGACAAAGATGATGATGATACAGAGCAATCGGCCAAAGAAAAAGATATAGTGATTAATAGATGTCTGGATTTAGTTGCCGAAAAGGTTAATTTTGGGATAATAACCCCTACTATATACAAAAAACATAAAAACTATCATTATTGGAAAGATTTTAGGTGAAAGGAATCAAAAATGTTCAAACTAACTGAAGCAGAAATAATATTTTTAAAATCTCTTAAAAATAGGTGTTCGGGACTATCTGGGTGTAATATGTGTAGATTTAACGTAAATAACAAATGTTATCTTGCGGTATTGCCTCTAAACTTAAAAATAGAAGAGATTATTGAGATTAATAAGGAGTAATATGAAAAAAATAAATATAATAGCAAGTAGAGATATAAATATTAATATATGCGGCATAGAATATTCTTGGCCGAAAGGAAATGTTTTAAATGTTTTGTGTTTTAATGGAGATATTTCTATGTCATCAGCCAATGGCGAAGATTTTTACGATTTAGACACAAAAGTATTCTATTTTTGTTTTGGCTATATGGCGTATGAAAAGATATACGGTTTTGAGGAGTTTCAAAAAAAGAAAAATAAAAAAAACAAAAAGAAAGATTGTACAATAAATAAACACCTGAAAAGGATAACAGAACTATATAACAAAACAACGTGCTTTGGTGAGTCTTATGATGACTATAGGATATATTTGTCTTGGAAATTTATATTAGCAGAAATCCAAAAATATGATATAGATAGTTATAATTATGAACACATAATTAATAATTTGAAATATTATATAGAATCATATGAAATGTCATGGCGCGAATTAGAAGATTGGAGATTCCATCCAACTGTTGAGAATGTTCTTCTCTATGAAAAAGCTATAATAGGCCATATTGCAACAACTACAAAAGAAGATTTTGAAGAAATATATGAAGGTATTGAAAAAACACGCGAATGGTTATACAATTTCTGGGAAGAAAAATTAGAACAAAAAAGAATAGATTACCGTTATTAATACTAAGAAAGGAATAGATGAAACTACTAGACTGTACTCTTAGAGATGGAGGATACCTTACAAATTGGGATTGGAAAATAAGCCTGGTGAAAAAATACCTTGAAGTAATGTCAAAATATGTGGATATAATTGAGCTTGGGTATAGATCACCGAAAAATGAGAAATTTCATAAATATGGTGATTATAGATTTTGTGATGATGCTATATTAGGAAAAATATTTAGCTTTGCTGATATTAATCCAAGAGCTGAATTTGGCGTAATGGTAGACCTTAAAGATTATGTTGAAAACGGATATTTGGATTGGGGATTATTGGAAAATAATTTCTATCCCAATACATGTGATATCGTATTCGATTGGGTTCGTATTGCTATATCTGCAGACCAATGGGATCAGTGTAAGCCAGCTATTGCGATATTGAAAGATCTCGGATACAAGATAATTGTTTCAGTGATGAAATGCAGCACTGTAGAAAAACAGATATTGCAAACAAAAGAAGACTTTGAATTAGCTTATGACATAGATGTAATGTATATAGCTGATTCTTTTGGTGCTTGTTACGGCGATATAATGAATCAGAGACTAGACCAGATATGGGCAAGAAAGATTATCGATACAGAGGTAGGAAACAATCTCTACGGGATACATTGCCACAATCATCTTAATATGGCTTTTGCTAATTGTATTAATACAAGGGTACATTATTGTGACGGGACTATATGTGGGTTAGGTCGAGGTCCTGGTAATTGTGACATTGAAGATATTATAGCCTATAGAGACTGTGTTGTTCCAGAAGACATTGAAAATCTAAGAAAGGAACATTTCGAAAAACTCAAATTATTATGTGATTGTCACACAAATAATGCCTACAGGTACAGTGCTATCAACAACATACACCCTAGATATGTCGATCATATCAAAAACAAGTTGAATATTGAATCAGAGTTTGGTACAATTAAGATATTGGAAAAATTATCTTATGATGATTATGAAAACTTTAATTCGAACTACAAAAAAAAGGGGGGCTGTGATGATTAAAATACTAATTCCAGTGAGAATGGGATCTACTAGATTCCCAGGAAAATGCTTCAAAAAAATAAAAGGAAAAACAATACTACAAAGAGTATACGAAACTTGCAGAAATTATTATCTTAATACAGAAGTAATAGCAGATTTTCCTTGGTGTCAAGCATCTTATATTAATAAGTCTGATTTTAGTAATATTAATAACGAATGCTGTACTGGTACTGACAGAGTGCGCATGTATATCGAAAGTAGTAATGGATATAATGACAGTGATACTATAATAATAGTTCAGGCGGATGAACCTATGATCAAAATAGAGGATGTCCAAAAAATATATTATGCGAAACTAGCTAATCCTGATTCTATTTTTGGTATGTGTTGTGGTTTTTTCGCAGAAGAAGACAATGTGCACACGCCAAAAGTGATATTAAGAAATCATAACGATATTTCTGATCTTATCTATATATCGCGGACGATTAAGCCTACTATACAGATGTGCTATAAGCAAATTGGGGTATATGCTTACACAGTAAGGCAATTGATAGATATATACGATAATAATGAAAGAGGCCTACTTGAGTCTATCGAAGATGTGGAATTACTTAGATGTATAGACAAAGGGTATGATGTTAAGATGATATATACCAGTAATAGTTATCAGGCAGTTGATGTACCGTCAGATATACAAAAAGTAGAAAGGTTAATGAAAAATGGTTAGAAATCATATATTCGTAACAGGTTTCGAATCGTCTGGCACTACTATGTTAAGGCGAATAATATCTATGCATCCATGCCTGCAAAAAGACCTTATTCATGAAGGGAAAAAACTTTTTTCATATAGCGATAGAAATGATGCTGATATGCGGTATGGAGATAAGTATACAAGTGTAGTAAGTGGTGAAAAAATACCTTATTTTTGTAATCATGAGTATGTAGTGCAATATATTAGGCGATGGAAACAGTATTGGCCTAATGCTCCAATCTTCCATATAATACGCAATCAAGCCAAAATTGCTGCGTCATCAGCCAGAAGGTTTGGTAGGTCTTATGATTACACTATGGATACATACAAAAAAAACGAGAATTATATGCGTGCTTTCCTACAGGATATATCTGATGTACAACATGTTTTCTATGAGCTATTTGTTGTAGAGCCAATCAGGACCGTGAAAAGTATATATGATTATATTGGTGGTGATGTTAGCTACCAATACATCAGAAAAGTTATATCTACTAGAGACCCATGGTATTATGGGAAGAAGCGGTGTTGTGGTTTGAGATACAAAGAAACAGTTAAGTAATACTATATAGGAGGAATTATGGGTATCTTAAAAGATTTATTTAAAACAATGCTTAAAACAAAAAAAACTACCACTGTGATAGAAGAACAGCTGGTTATCGGGTTTGTAGAGTGTAACGAATGTGGTATACAGTGGGAAGCTCTTACATATAATAGTTGTGTCGAACGATTACAGTGTCCAAAATGTTGTAAACAAAATTCTAAAGTTATTGGTGCAACATCAAACGGGAGGTAAAATGAAAAAAGAAAAAAGAGAAATTTGGGTAGATATTAATGGTGGAATACATTTAACAGCACTAGAATGTATAGAAAAGGATAAGTTAATATATCAGTGTAAAATTGATGAAATTATCTATAAAATAAAAGACCATGTAAATTATGGAACAACTTTGTTAGATGATATAGAGAAACTCAAAAAAATAAAAGATGAATATAGGGATATACTAATGACTTACGAAGAATTAAAGACACAAATAAAAGGAATTAGAAAATGAATAAAATAAAAATATCCTCAACCTGCTATGTAGTTGTATTAATAATAGCTATAATGTGCAATTGTATTAGTGTAGAGAAACAACAAGCGATCCTTAATCATGAGTTTGGCGATGGTTTTGTAATTAAACCAATGAAAAGTTTCAAAATTGAAGATAAATATAGTAATGCTCACGTAAAATACGTTGCTATTAATTGTTCTACTGTGTTAATTATTAACATAGATGCAATTAATGGTGAATTTTGGATAACTCACAAAATACCAATTGAATGCGAGGAATAGATGAAAAATAGTTTTGACTTGTACATACAAATATATACAGGTATATACAGTAAACAAGTAATGAAAGAAAGATGGGAGGAAATAGCAGGGAAAAAATTTATTGATAAGCACAAATTGCTCAAAAATCAAATAAAAAAAGCTTTTCAATTATGTAGGCAACTACAAGATAACAGAAACTTTATAGGTCATTATAGATACGGAGCACTTAATCCAAAGAAACACAAAACATTTAGTCTTTTATCTGAGGCAAAAAAAAGAATAGACAAATTCGATCAAACAAAAAATTTAGAACATATTATAGATGCTATTAATATGCTTAATATTAGATTCTATTGCGGCGTGAAAAATGGCGAAAAATTAGAACCTATAGACGATGGTGAACATGCAGCAAGAAAATAAATTTTAAGATAGTATAACTAAATGATTTTAAACATGTTAAGAAATAGTTCTTGATCTTTTTTCTTTTTGGGGGTATCATTAAGTATAAGGAAAAATAAACAAAAACACAAAAAAGGGTATATCATGGCAGCAATAGACACAATCAAAAAAACAATCGAAGATCAAAAAAATTACATCAAAAGATTTAAAAGTTCTTATGAAAAAAAATTAGCTAAAGTTGAAAAGATTGAAAAATTAGCATTAGCTCACCCTGAATACTGGGATTGTCGTGGTGACGATTTGACAAATTATGAAAAAGTCGAAGATATTACACTCAGTAATTTTGATGTACCGGAAGAAAAAGCAACAGAAAATAACATAATTGGAAAATTGATTGCTATTGGTGGCAAAGAATGGAAGGGCGGAGCAAATCACAGAGTATATTTTAAAAATAAAGTATTTTTTGATATGAAAACTGAAAAAATTATTGGCTCTGATTCTATCGAAATAGAAAAAATTCAAAAAGCTATAGCGTAAAATATATTACAGGGGGTTTAATGGTTTGGTTACTGTTACGAGGTGAATGGGACGAAAGAACAGCGTTATCAATCAAAACAGATGATGATTTGTATATTCAGTTGTTTTCAGAATTGTTGAATAATGATGATACTGGAGTGGTATTTTTCAAATCAAACAAAAAACGAAAAATACGGTATAACGATAAAATAACAATATATAGTGACTACGAAAAAAACGCAGACAACCGTTATGCCGTATTTTCTTCTGCTAACATCGTTATGTCTAGGGGTGGGTTTCAGTGGCAAGTAGACGTGTTAAACAGTCTACCGGACAAAACGATTAAGATACGTTATGGTGCTGGCAGAAGGTTTCTGCCAGAGAATGAACAATATCACCTGGTATTAGTCGATACTGAAAAACAAAAAGAACAAGTAGAGGCCGTATATCCAAATATTAATACAGCCATCTTTTTAAAACCAGCAGCAAGACAGTTCCAACCAGACAATGCCGTAAAAAAAGAATACGATGTGTGCTACATTGCTAATTCACAACAAGCCCGGTGGAAGGGGCTTGAGTGGGTCTATGCAACAGCTCCGAAGGACCTTAAAATATTACATCTTGGTTATCCTCCGAAACAGAAAGGTCCTCAAAACATAACAAATAAAAGAATAAATCGCATTGATATGCCAGGTATGATTAATAAGTGCAAGGTTGGTATAGTACCTTATTGGAATGGTATTGATAGTTGTCCACGAGCTTTGATCGAAATGATATCTTGTGGCTTACCTGTTGCAATGTCTAATGATACAAATATAGACTTGCAAAGTTATGATAGATATGGTACAATTATACCACTAGCAAAAGATGAATTTTGGTTAGGCGTACAAAGGATGGCAATCCGCTATGAGTGGTTTTTCCCTTATAATATAGAAAAATTAGATATCAATGTAGCTGCAAAATCACTCAAACAACAATTGTGGGGGTAATATGAAAAAAGACAGTTTTTTAAAATTCTTGCAAGATTCTGAAAAATTTTGGGATAAAATGAATAAGTTCAAATTTTTTGGGACTAGCTATAGCCCCGAGTTTGAAGATCAAGATGAAATACATTTCGTTTGTTACGCAAAAAAACTTGATCCAGTTGTTTTAGAAACAATTATGTCAGGTAAAAAAACAAAAACATGTCATTACGGCGGAAATTACGAAGAAAAGGTTTGTAGTCCTGAATCTGAGTCATATACCAACACTCTTGAAGTTTATAAAATTGAAAGGTTCTGTTTTTTTGTATATTCAGACAAAAGGATGAAAAATGGATAAACCAAAACTATATGCTGGCTTTTTCGTTGGCGAATTCGGTTGGGAGTTGATGCGATGGCAAGGGTTTCTTAGGCACATGTCTTGTTCATATGATATTGTAGTTGGCTGTGAGAAAGACAAAACATTTCTGTATCAAGACTTTGCCCACAGTTTTGTCATATATCCAGGCAAGGTTAATACTAGGAATATGTGGCTTTGTAACGGCAAAGTATTTCCACTATATAGCCAAATAGAAAAAACTGACGTAGAATATTATGTACCATCGAAAGATATATGTCTTAATGATAATCTTAATCAAGATTTTATCAGGTATGGGCAAAAAGCTGAAGAAAATAAATACGATATAATATTACACGCCAGATCTACTGGTAATATTAAGTCAAGCTACCGCAATTGGCCAATATCGAAATGGGATCAACTTATTGAGCTGTTGAAAAAGAAATATAACTTGAGAATAGCTTGTATGGGATCGAAGGCAGGGGCTGATTACATTAATGGTACGACGAACCTGATAGGAAAACCATTAGAACAGATAGCGAATGACATATGCCGTTCCAGGGTGTTTGTGTCTCCATCATCTGGTCCTGTACATTTTGCATCTTTGTGCGGCAAACAGCATATTGTATGGTCGGACAAAAAAGACAGAGGAATATACAAAAACAAAGAAAGATATCTTGATACTTGGAATCCATTGAAAACAAAGTGTAAATTCATTCCAAAATGGCAACCATCAATATACACAGTATATGAGGCTATAGAAGAAACCCTTAACCTGAGAGGATAATATGGGAAAAGAAGTGTTACCAATATTAATTACAACCTATAATCGTTACGAATATTTTCAGAAAATGTATGTAAGCTTGTATAATTCATTGGATTATAATAATATATACTACAAGAAAAAAATAATTAATATATATGACGATTGCAGTACAGAAAAAAATATTACAAGCGCATTAAAAATGTTAAACGAATGTCACAAGGTTAATTTCCGGGAAAAAAATGTAGGTACAACACTCAACACCCTTCAGGCTATAGATCAATGTTTCGAATATTATAGTACAGATTATGTTGTTGCTCTACAAAGTGACATAATATTTTGTGAAACATGGTTAGATCGTGGTATGACTATCTTTGAAAAAATTATAGAAAGATACAAAGATATTAATATTGGGTTTTTGGGTCTGTTCAATAGAAGCAATAAGGAAAATAGACATTATTATATACTGAAAACTGGTCACCCTGGCGGTTGTGCTTGGATAGTAAGGCGAAAGTTTTGGGATAATTATAAAAATAAATTTGCTATAAATGACGACATTACAGATATTTTGACATACTGCGATATCTCGAAAGGGCCTAAAAATGCAATGACTCGTCATAAAATTAAGAACCTAGTTGATTACAAACTTGCTCACAGGGCTCATTCCATCAACTGGCACTGTGCTAAGGTTGGTGACTCTCTTGTACAGCATATTGGACACAAAAGTAGTGTAAGTGATCGAGACATGTCCGAATTCGATTCTACTTGTTTTATTCGAAATTAATTGGTATAATATTAAAAAGGGAGGTAGTATGAATAAAGAAACAATAGAATTAATTATTGATGATATAAAACAAAAATGGGGTAATTTAGATGTATGTGATAAATCTTTTGACATGTTTGTTATAGTGATAGTACAACTTTTTATGACTTGTATTATAGGTGCTGCTTTTCGAAGTGGAACAATAGTATCTATTGGTTTTGGTATAGCTACTTTCGAAGGAATATGTATAGGGGTGTATATACTAAAAAATATTTATTTTAACTATATAAACGGTTTAAAAAAGAAAAAAAATGAACATTACACGATGGTGAAATAAAAAACAACAATATTATTGCTATTTTTGAAAAAAGGAGCTTAAATGCCACCAACACTTAAAATTAAAAGAGTAGACAAAAATGTAAAAATGCCAGTGCGGAAAACTTCTGCTAGTTCAGGAGTAGATGTTTATGGCTGGAAATTTTTGATGCACTACAAAAAACATACAGTTGTCCATACATGGTCAGATCGTTTAGGTTTCCAAATACAAAAAGAGGATATTAGTAATAACGATGAAAGTATAATTGATATAGAGCCTGGTGAAAGAGTGCTTATTGACACAGGGATAATAGCAACTGTTGGCCCAGGTCACGAGATACAAGTGCGCCCACGGTCTGGAATATCACTCGAGAAAGGCTTGTTATTAATTAACACACCAGCAACTATTGACGAGGATTATCGTGGAACCATTAAAATAATGTTCGCAAATTACACAATCGAAAAAGTTAGTATCAATCTTGATGTTCGGTTAGCTCAATTGGTAGTTTGTCCTGTTGTGATATCTGATATTGTTGAGGTTGATAGTTTTGATGCCACAAGTCGTGGAAATAGCGGAATTGGTTCAACGGGGATTAAATAATATGGTTTCTGGTATAATAATAATTGTATTACTAATAGCTTGTATACTTTCTACTTTTGTTTCCATTCGAGAGTACAAAAAAAAAGACTCAAAAGAATTATTAATATTAATATCACGTATAAGTGTTTTGTGGACAGCCTATTATATGATAATGCTGCTTTTTGTAATAAAAATAATGAATTTATACTAAAATAGGTGTACAATTAAAGGGTAACAAAAATACTCAACTTTCATCGGGAGGAATCATGGAAAACGCAATTATCAGTTCTTTTTTCTTGTTCTTTTGCATTATAGTCCAAAGCGTGTATTTGGCAATAGTATACCCAAAAACTACCATAGGATTTGTCTTACAAAACACTGTACTATTGATTACCTGGATGTGTTTTTTGTATTGTTTTTTGCCTTACTTAATTAAAATAACTGTTTTATGATTATTTTTGGGAAAATATATTATATTAATACATATGAATTCCCAAGAAAAAATAATCGACCTAGAGGTAAGAATATCTATGCTAGAAAAAACGGTTAGCAAAATCGAAACCACTATAACAACCTTTACCGAAAAAACACAAAAAATAATCAGAAACTTTATATACGTAATAATAGGTACAATATTTATGTCGCTTTTTACTGGTTTATCACTTCAATACAAGTCATTTCACGAGGTGCATAGCAAAATATACGCAGTAGAAGGTAAGGTAGATAGTCTACGTATTATTACAGGGAAATAGTATGTATACATTAATTATATCAATACTGATATTATTCTCGTTATATTTATACTTTACTTATCACAAAAAATATGATTGCAAGGCGTTTTATTACTGGTTTTTTACGTCATGTATGGTTGGGTGGGTAGAATTTGTATGTTTTTTACGACACGACGCATGGTTGTTTGATCATAAACATGTGATTGGGTTGAGAATACTAGATGTTACTATTGAGGATTATATATTTTGTCCTTGTTTTTCAATAATATTCTGGTGGTTATATGATTTAACTAAGAAAAAATTTAAGCAAAGAGTATTTAATCCTGATGATAAATTACTTTTCACTATAGGGGTTTTTCTAATAGCGTTAATATATTACGACATAGGATCACAGTTTTCGAAATATATGGCTTTACGAGCTTCGATAGGCTTTGTTGGGCTTATATATTGCTGGAATTGGGCATCTTTTCGACATTGTGGTATATTTTTAATAATTGTATATATAATTGGTTTTGGATGGGATCTGCCAAGTGTAGTAACAAAGATATGGACTTATATAGATTGTACAACCGGAGTACCATCAAAGATATACGATGGCAAGGTTTTTGCTATTCTTGGAGCAAAATTTCCGATAGAACTTTTTGGTTACTATTTTACGGGAGGTTTTTTCTCTTTTTGGACTATTAGCTTTTTTAGGTGCTATTTTGAAAGGAGTTATAGGAAATGAAGGAAAAACTCAAAAGAATATATAGGTGTGATTATTGTAATAAGCTTTATTTTAAAAAACTTTTTTGCCTTAATCATGAGGAGCGATGTAAAGGAAATCCAAAAAATTTTAGAGTTTGTAACCGATGTCCTTATCTCGAAAAGGTAGAAGCGATGCATTATGTTGATACCTATGTGGGAGGAGAAGATCACAAAGTTAATGTTTTTTATTGCGAAAAATTAGACGTATATGTTTACCCTTTTAGTGTAGAAAGAAAGAAAAACTGGTTTGAGTTTGATAATAAGAACAATATTCCTATGAAAAAAGAATGTGTGCATTATGATAAATTTGTTAATTATAGGGAGTTATAGGAAATGAGCAACTGTGGTTGTGTATATGTCAATATTGGAGAAGAATGTTTCAGTGGGAGTAATACAAAAAAGACGTTTGCAGCTCATGAAATAGAATGTTGTGAATGTGATAGGACAATAGATATTGGTGAAACTTACGCAAAAACATTAGCTTGGTATGACCCAAAGAAACAACCAGAAAGTCCGTTAAGATACGATATGTGCTTAGATTGTGCATCAATTAGAGATGTGTTTTTTTGTGAAGGGTATCTATATCGTGGAATGTACGAATTACTTGAAAAACACATAGAAGAAAATAACGTAGAAATAAGTTCTGATTGTTTAGCACGATTAACAAAGGATGCAAGAAACCGTGTTTGCGATATGATTGAAGAGTGGTGGGGAAAAAATTACTACGAGGAAGATGATTAGCCAATGAAAAAATATTACAAGCACTATAAAGGTGGTGTATACAAACTAATATACGAGGGTACACACCACATAACCCAAGAAAATTACGTTGTGTATGAAAATATAACTAACTCTACAATATACGTCACACCAAAAATAGACTTTTTCCGTTTTCTTAAAATAAAAAATTATTACGTGCCTAAATTCGAGGAAATATTACGTGCCTGACAGAAAACTTGATACAGATGAATATCAATCAATCAAATCTCTGGAAGAAGAGTTAATATCGTCACAGATATTAGACCTTAGAATCAAATCTGATGATGGTAGAAACCCTATTAATAGAATAATAGAAAAATATGCGGTCACATCTTCTTTTTACACGAAACCCGAGGTACTAGAAATTGTAATCAAAAAACTTGAAAAAGTATTAGAGAAGTATATAGAACAAGCAGGTATACGAGGGAAAATATTAGGTAAGAAAGCTTTAAATAAATATCTTGAAAAATCTGAAATAGCTGACAGAACTCAGAGACAATTGAGAGCAATAGATCTATCCAACGAATCGAAAGCAAGGCGAAGGTTGGGGGTTGTGTTGTTAAAACTAAAGCGTGAAAAAAATCTATTACAAGCTGATCTTAATATATTTAAAAAAACAGCCAAATTAGCAGGTTTTACGGACAAACAAATTACAAGACAACTTATTTTGATAGGGAAAGAGAAAGCAGGTGTTGTAAAAAGATTTCAAGATAATATGAAAAAAGTAGCTGCTGCTGCTGTTCGGAACGAAACTAATTCAAGAGAGATAGATGAGTATCTTAAAAAATACCCAAAAAACAAATATTGGCAATGGATTGCAATATCGGCAAATCCTTGTCCTGATTGTACTTATAGGGCTGGGAAATCGCTTCAATATAGTGAGTGGCTTAAGATAGGATTGCCAAACACAGGTAGAACTATATGTAATAGGTGGGGTGCATATTGTAGGTGTAAGCTTATTCCAGACCCTATTGCCAACAAAAGGTTCCCTACACTGAAGGAGTTCAAATTCAACAAAAAAAATCTAGTATTAACCACAACAAAAGAAGAAAGGATAATAGACCGTGCAAAATAGGGAAAATATATTAAATTATACAATTGGAGAGGTAATGGAGATGTGTAACAAACAGTTTAGCTGTAACTATTGTATTTTTTACAAAAAACAAATAGACATAAACAATCCGAATGTCTCTAATTATAAATTTTGCAGTTTTTTTGGGTACAACCCATCAGACTGGCCAATTAACAACAGGAAAGGTAGTTATGTCCAAGGAAGAAAAGAGCAAAAATAGAAAAGAGTACAAAAAAACAATAGACGATATTACTGAGTTCAAAAAAATTAAGCCTGGAAAGCCATTCGGGATATTAAGGAAAAGAGAGCAAAAAATAAAAAGTTTAGAATAATTTTTTTTGCTTTTTCAATTTTTTTGAGTTATATTATTAACATGGTTCACCAGGGTAGACAAAAAACAGTCGAAGAGAAACTATTGATAATCCAAAAGATATCTTCAGCCAACACAGAAAGGGTAAGAAGGAAATTCACCGGAAAAACAACACTTAATTGGAAAGATGGTGAGGTTAAAAACGAGGAAATTATACTAAAAAAAGAATATTAATTTTTGTCATTACGTTTGTGCGGTAGAGTAAATGGTCTGCAACTTAGGTTGTGGACCTTTTTTTTTATAATGAAACATGATAAGCTAATAAGGGAATTTTAGCGACTTTTGACAAGGGAATTTCAAAAGAAGGAGATTGTAATTGGCTATGAAAGCAGATCTAAAAAAGCTTTTGGCAGAAAAACTTAAAGATGTTAGCTATGACGGCAAACCTGTTACCGATTTGATTTTTGGGTATTATGATGGTTTTGAGGCAAAAAACAAAGTTCAACAAGCAAATGAGGAGATTACAAAAGAAAGAGAGCTTCTCAAAGCTAGTGTTAAAGAGATTAAAAATAATCTTGAAAAAAAAGAAAGCGAACTTAAATTATTGTCTGAAAATCAAATAACCGATGAAATTAAAAAGAAACTAGAATCTATTCAAGAAGATGGTATGACAGAGGAGTCAAAGTTGAAACATAATCAAGTATTAGATCAGTTCAATTCAATTCAAACTGAAATGGATGAGATCAAGAAACAGCTAGAAGCAGAAAGAGAAGAAAAAATAGCACTAAAATTGCAAGGAAAACAAAAAGAACTTGAAACGAAAATTTCTAAAGCTCTTGCTAATTCTGAGAAAGGGAAAGTTGAGGGAAACAATATTGATATAGCATTGACTTATCTAATGGCGAAAGGTTTTGCGAAAATTGACAAAGATGAAAACGGTAATTTCAAAGAAATAATATCTATCGAAAAAGATGGGCAAATGCAAGCATCTAATATTCAAGAGATGGTAGATAATTTTGTTGAAAATAACAAAACTTATGCGCCTCCAACAATAAACCAAAATCAACCTCAATATAGGTCAAGTGGACAAGGTAATCACCCTCAGCCACAAAATCTTACTCAGTTTCGAGAGAGCGCGAGGAAAAATTTATAAAGGAGTAGAATATGCCTTCAGGTGCAATGACTCTTATCGAGTCTGCAAAGACTATGGATAGCCCCGAGAAAGAAGCTATAATTAATACTTATGCAGCTTCGTATCATCCTATGATGAAAATGCAATTTCTCCCTGCACCAGCTGGAAGTATTAGTTGGACAATTAGGAATACTCTAGCCTATACATCTGGTGGGACAAGATTAGTGAACGGATCTTGGACGGCTACCAGAGGTAACAAATCACCATTCACAGAAACTTTTAAAATCTATGGGGGTGAAATTAAAATTGACAGAGCAATAATTGCTACAAATCCAGGAATTGTTGCAGAGGAAAAGGAAGACCAAATACAAGCCAAAGCCCTTAATTTCACGAAACATATATTTGAGGGTGTTGGTGGTCAATATCTTCGCGGCATTAAAGACTTGCTTGACAACGAGCAAATATTTACGAACCAAACTGTAGATGTAGGTACCGCAAGTGGCGGATCTATGTTGCAAACAGATCATCTTGACCAACTGCTTAATGTTATGAATGTAGAGATGGGTAATACTGTCATATATTGTACTGACAACATAGGTCTTAGGTCTAGAAAATTAGCAAGAGGTAATAGCGCAAGTGGTGATACTGGTTACAATCTCAACTTTTCTCCTTTAGAATGGGGATTTTTTGCAGGATATTATAACGGAGTACCTATTATCCCGCTGAAAGACGGGCAAGGTACTGACCTATTGTCAACAGACGAAGGTGATGGGTCAAGTTGTTCTGTTTACGCAGTAACTTTTGGTACCAAGAATTTTACAGGATTTCAAGTGCAGCCACCTACTGTCACACCTCTTAATCAAGCAGATGTATATGATTATTTTGATTTTGAACACTATGTAGGTACTGCGGCAAAATCTATAAAATGTATTGGTCGATTACGTTACGTGACTGATGCTCAATAATATATGAGGTAAAAATGTCTATAAAAGAAGAAATAGCAGAACTTAAAAGAGAAATAAAAGAATTAAAAGAAAACCAAAATCTTAAATGTTCTGTTGTAAATTGTAATAAAACGATTAAAGATACATCTACGTTAAAACCAATGACAGTTGAAGAGGCTATAATGCCGCTTCCTCCTCAACCATTGATGGAAGGAATTGTTGGTATTGATTATCATGGTAGAATAATAGAACCTGCGATATTTGACGAGAATGGTTTTGTGAAAGTACCAGGATGGATATTGAACGAAAAACAAAAACGATATGAATACATTGATTCAGAATGTAATGTGCTCAAAACTGAATTGGCAGAGATTGTAGATGGTAATATTAGTCGAATGAAAGAATGGCACGTTAAAAAGAAAAAATTATCGGAAAAATAAAGGAGAAATTGTATGGCATGGCAAACTCAATATATTTCCTTTCAGTGTGATGGGGAATCATTAGCATCTGCGGTATCTGTAAATACTGATGGTACAGTAGGTTCTGCTGTTGAAACCGGTAGAGGTAGTTTTGATATTGATTTTACGGTCTCTGGTTATTCTGGGGGTACAGGGTTCGACAGTATACTAATTGTAGTACAATCTAACTCACAAGCAGCGGCTACAACTTGGACTGAGATAGGTAATGTAGTAATAGGCGATGCAGATGGTCGTGGTACATCTTTAACATCATTGACAAACGCTATTGTTGGCGTAACAAATCAAAGCGACTACCAAATTAGGTTATATGCGTATGTCAATGGATCTGCTACGGCTGCTACTGTAACAGCGAAAATATATCCAAGATCATCCAGAAAAATATAGCCCCTTTTGTTGAATAGCTGGTAACCGAAAAGCTCCGGGTGTATCCTGGGGCTTTTTAATTAAGGAGGAAAAATGGCATTTGGAATAAACCCATATCCCGAGATGAAACATGTGACACCAACAGATAATGACTACTTCACAAACGCAGCAGGCCAAAAAGTATCGGCTAGAGGATTACTAATTGGTACTACTGGTGATATTAGTATTAGAATGGCTTCCGGAGTAATAAAAACGATACCATCTGGAGTACTTGCTACTGGTATTATACATCCTATGGAATTCGTAGAGATAAGGTATACCGGAACAAGCGCGACAAATATATATGCTTTTTTTGACCAAAAAGTGATGTAATATGAGCATAATACCATTAGTACTACTGCAAAATGAATTACCATCTGATGCTGTCAACTCAAATAATGAGCTTACTTATGCAATAGCACAAGCAACAAATTTCTGTAATAATTGGGCATACAAATATGACCCTTTTGATGATTATGATACTGATGACGATACAACTAGAGCTCCAGACCAAATAGTAAGAATATGTCTTGAAATGGCAAAAATATACTACTGGGAAACTGTTGGTGAGGTAACAAGAGATGGTGATAATTACCAAATTATGCAAAACGAAATTGAAAATTATCAAAAAAAATTGCAAGAAATACAAATTTCACCATCATGGGAAGAACAAGCTATATCTCTTGATACTAATTATTGTATGCTAGTAGGTAGTAGGACTAATACTGGGGGTATGTGGCCAAGAGTAATTCCCCAAACGGCTCAAGTAATAGATGGGTATAATGTATGGGTAAGGCCAGATCATTGGACAATAAGAAAAGGTGGAACGTATTCTGGAGAATATCCTGACGCCTGGTATCTTGAAGTTAGTTCAAGTTATTCTGTAGCAGGAACATTGAGATATATGAGGACATATAGAAATGATTCTATCGATTACGCGAGGTATCAATAATGGCTATAATTGACAAAGAGACAGATGATTTTATTTTGCACAAAAAAAATAACCATAACACTAGAGTTAACAACAAATTAATTAAACATACTTATAGTGATTACAAAGTAAAAAATAAAAATAAAGATATTTTTTGGGAGGTTGATAAAAATATTGTAGAAGAAGATTGGGACACTTTGGTGGGTTGGGCGAACAAAAACCATATACAAGGTATAGAACCAAAGTTAGACGAAAGCGGGGATCCTATACCAGATACATACCAAAATCCTCACGACTCAGTATATATTGTGACAAATGGGAAATGGCTTTTTTCAAGACAATACCTTATTGATGATATTGAAGAGACAGAAAAATTCTTAATTAGACAATACAATAAACATGTTCGAACAAAAAGATAATTAATATGAGTATTAGAAACTGGAACACAAATAATCTTAAATATTCTATATCTCCTGTAGGGCTATATCTTGGAGACAATCCGTCTTCTTATAACTCAGGTACATTTCCGATATATCAAGGACCATCAGCAGGAAGCAAGATTACAGGAACACTCACAAACATGCTCACTAATTTTGGATATATTGATTTTGGGAGAGTGTTGTTTGACGGCACTAATGATCATATTGTAATTAATACTTATACAGCATGGAGCAATACAAACAATTTTACTTTTGAGAACTATATTCAATATTTTCAAAATTCAACAGAGCATTGTCTGTTCTCTGAAGGGACTGACTCGTCTAATTATTTCCAAATATCAATTACAGCAGCTTACAAAATTAAGGTATTATACAAAGTTGGTGGAGTATCAAAAGAAACAATAAGTACTGATACATTATCTTCTGGTGTGAAATACATAGCTGTTAGGAAAACAGGTGCAACAACGAAAATATATGTTGACGGCAGCGAGGTGAGTGCATATGATTCACAAGATTCTTATAATCTTGGTTCAATTACTCATACTTATTGTTGTTATGGGGGTTTGTTGCATAGCTTGGGTTTTATGTTACCTAGTGTGTATGATCTTTATGTCGCGAGTATATATGACGAAGATATTGGCGAAAACAGAATAAGTGCAAATTATAATTTTGGAAGATATTGGGATGGTTTGCGAGGCTCTGATAATGGTGATGATACAATGTCTCTTGTTGACCCTGGTAGTGTAAGTGTAACTGGCACAGTAAAAAATTATAAAGACCTTCAGTATTGTAAGATATGTGAGATTAGGTCAGAAATGATTGATTCTGATGATACTTATGTACCAATCAATATTACAGAACATCATTTCGATGATGAGGATTTGTTTTTTCAAAATGTTCAAAATAATAATGGATCTGATATAGTAGCTACTGATATTAACAACAACGAAATACCCTTTAAACTCAATTCTTTTGACAAATCGGCAAAAACAATAGACGGTATATTGCGAGCACCTAATATTAGTACTACGACAAACCAACAAGTAATAATACATTATGGTGGGACAACAACAAGATCTATTGATAGTGATCTTGTATATGAGTATCCAAAGCCAAATGGTGTAACCTGGACAACTCAAACAAGTGCTGCTGATAATAATTGGCTCGGGTTGGCTACTAATGGAGAAATATTTGTGGCTGTATCATGGACTGGCACTGGAAACAGGGTGATGACATCTCCTGATGGCAAAATATGGACGATAAGGAGCACCCCGCAAAATAACTTTTGGAGCAGCGTAGCTTGGGGCAATGGAAAATTTGTGGCGGTGGCACAAACTGGTACTAATCGAGTGATTACATCACCTGATGGTGTTAACTGGACGTTGAGAAATGCATCAGTGAATAATGCGTGGGTAAGTGTGATATATAACAACCAATTTGTGGCGGTAGCGGCAACAGGTACTGGAGATCGTGTAATGACATCACCTGATGGTATTACATGGACCACCCGTACTAGTGCAGCGGACAATGATTGGTATGATGTAGCTTGGAGTGGAACTATATATGCTGCAGTAGCAGCAACAGGTACTGGAAATCGTGTGATGACTTCCCCTGATGGGATAACTTGGACTACTAGAACTAGTGCTGCTGATAATGATTGGGTAGCAATATATTGGGATAGTTATAATAGCCTTTTTGTTGCAACAGCTCAATCCGGCACAGGCAATCGTGTAATGACTTCTCCAGATGGTATTACATGGACATTAAGGACAAGTGCGGCTGATAATAGTTGGTATGATATATTGTCTAATAATGGTATTAATATTGCCTGTAGTTACAATGGGACAAACAACAGGATACAGACATCGCAAGACGGTATTACATGGACCACCCGTACTAGTGCAGCAAATAATAGCTGGCGAAAAATAAGATATGCAAAAGGAACCTATGTAGTAATTGGTGATTCTGGAACGGGTGACAGGGTAATGACAAACATACACACTTTTGTCAAGAATAACGAAATAACTCAAACAGTTAATGGCGCTCTTAGCTTTAGCCTTCAGTTTTCATTTTTTAAGAAAATGTATTACCCAAAAATACTGTTACCTGAAACAAAACATGTTACCCCGACAGATGGATCTAGATTTGTCAATAATTCTGGACAAGCTATTTCTGCGAGGGGTATACTAATTGGTACTGACGGCGATATATGTATCAGAATGGCATCAGGAAAAGTGGTTAATATTAGTTCAGGCACTTTTTTGACCGGAGTTATCCATTATATTGAATTTGTTGAAGTTAGATATACTGGAACTACAGCTGAAAACATCTACGCTTTTTTTCGGGAAAAGGTACAGTAATAATGGCCGATAGTTTTGAAATCACAATGGAAACAAAAGAAGTAGAAAAACTAATATCTAATCTTTTGAAGAGAATAAAAAACCCAAAAAAATTAATGAAAACATTAGAGCGTTGGGTACACGCACAAACTATGCTAATGTTTCGTGGGAAAAGACCTGATAATACAGCTGTGAGGGGAATGAAGTGGCCAAAATTAGCCAAAAGTACAATTAAGCAGAAAAAGGCTAGAGTGGCAAGAGGTGTTGGTATTGTTGCAAATAGGCCTATGGTAGACACTGGGAAATTAAGAGATAGTTTGAAGGTTCTAAAAAGGTCGCATAAAGGTTTTGTATATGGGACAAAAGTAAAAAGCAAGAAAGGTTTCCATTATCCTGGTTACTGGAATAATTCAAAATTTGTTTTTCTTTTTTTTAACAAAATAGATTTTGCTCAAATAAGTAGAATGACAGTTGATTTTTTAAATGATAGATTGGAAAGGTTTTCGAAATATAAAACAGGGTAATTATGGCATTAGATAGAAAAGGTATTGTTAAAGCATTTGTAGACCTACTAAAGTCTGACACAAGTGTATTATACGGGTCTGGAAAGCTTCTTAATATCATTAACGATAAATCAATTAAGTTTGCTAAGTCAAGAGTAAACAACAAAAAACCTTTTGGACTATACGTATGGTGTGTTGATGAAACTATTAGTATGTACAGAATGCAAAATAACGACGAAATATACGAACTTAATTTTCGTTACGAAGCTATTGCAGCAGACCCAGAAACTGCGGTACAACAAATAGATGACGCCAATGAAAGAGTTAAGTTATTAGCCAATCTGCAAATGTACAATGGTCAAATGATGTCAGCTTATTATACTGATTCTAATGCACAAGTAATAAATATCAATCCAATTAATTCTTCTTTGCCCGCACCAGAAAGCACAGAAGAAAAGAAAACTATAATAGAAATAGAGAGTGCTATTGAAATAGAAATCAATCGATATAGATAGGAGGTTGTATGGCAATTGAAAGCCAAAGAGCGAAAAAATGTTTCTTTTCATACAAAGAATCAACACCAGGAACACCAAACACTACTGCATTTTTTGAAGGTCGAGGGATGATGGCTTTGCCATCAACAGAACCACAACTTGAATCAGACAAAATGAAACTAGGGAGTGGAGAACATGGAACAAAAAGTGAAATCCAAGCTATATGGACACCTTTTTCGTATACTTGCGACAGGATGTCTGAGCTTGCTTATTTTCTTTCTTATTTTCAAGGCAGACCTTACACAGTTTCTCCGTCGGGAAGCCTTGAAAGACATGAATTATTTCATTTCGGCACTGAGGAAATGACTTTGCCTTCTTTCACTATAGAGTATGGTCTAGGGGGAACTGGGAATAACTCTGTAATAGCAGGATGCACCGTCAATGAATTTTCAATCACTTTCTCTTCTGGTGGAAATGGCAGGGTAGAAGCTACGTTTTCTGGTTGGGGGAACAGACATTATTGGAATGCAGGAGCTATAACAGAAAGACCAGCTGGAAATATGAATACAGGTGATAATAACTTGTTTGATTTTGGGTCAGAGCCTATTGTCAACTACAAGTGTTGCAATTTATGGGTTGCTGACACAGCAGACCATGTTAAGGGTGATTCTGTAGATTTTACTGGCGAAAACTTAGGTGCAAATTTGATTAATCTTACTACCCTACTGAACAGTATTACTCTAAGTGGCAACAATGGCGCTACAGTAGCAGATAAGGCGAGAGCTGGAGGGTATGGTATAGTCAACGATTTTGTGAGAGGTGACAGATCTTATAATCTGGAAATTAATCTCAGAAAAAACCTTAGTACTCTCGATACAGATGCAGCAATTATTGCTAACACGCAGAGAGCAGTTGAATTACTTTTTAATGGGAAATATATTTCTGGTACAGATCCATATGCCATAGATTTTTTTTGGCCGAAGGTACAATTCATCGGAGATGCTCAAGATGATGCAAGCCCAATTAGTATTACTCTCCCTTGTGAAGTTTTTGAAGACACAACAAATAGTGCTTTTGAAGTTTTTGTGCAAAGCCAGATAGGAACTGCTTATAATGCAACTATTTAATTTTTTTCAAAAAAAAGAGAAAAGATTTTCTTGTGGTGGAGAGAGATGTATTGAGTTTTGGGACAAAAATCACTGTAGATCTAAGATATGGTACCGGAAACCCAATGGTGACGAAATGCTTAATTTTGCCCATACTACATTAGCCACCGAAGAAAGTGAATTAAGGGAATTATCCTCTGTAAAATTAACTCCACACAAAATGCAGGAACTACTTAGAAAAAAGAAGCTAATCCCTTTTGGAGTTAAAATAATTACGAAATTCGAAGGATACGAGGATAAGGATGGCAAGGTTGTCACATCAATAGATAATATTATTGAATATTATCCTCATCATATTGAAAGTGTAGTAATGGAAGCTTATAATATGAGCGATAAATATAAAAAAAAAATTTAACATTTGAGGAATTCAATGAAGTGCTTAAATCAATGTTTGTTGTTACAGAAAAACAGGGTGAAAGAATTTGTGAAATTAAATTTCCATCTGGGTGTGAGTCTTGTGATTGTGATGACGATTGGCAATGTACAGAAGGTTGTCTCTGGAGAGAAAACTCTTGGAAATATGATGAGATGTATTATTATATGACACTAGCAAGGTGGGCGAATGCTGGAATTGATCTTAACAGGATTGATGATTTAGCGCCAAATGATTTTCTAAAAATTTCTATCTTAAAGAAAGTGTTATAATGGGACTATTTGGGTTTGGAAAAGTTAGCGAAGCAACTGTTAGGGTAAACTATGATGGGAAAAATGCAGAAAAAGGTCTTGGTGGCCTTAAAAAAGCAGTTGCAGGAGTAATTACAGCAGCTATAATGAAAGAGACTATTCAGTATACTTATGAACTAGGAAAACTTGGTGCACAAGCTAATTCTGTACAAAAAAACTTTGAAAATTTTGCAAAAAGATCCGGCAAATCCACAGATGAGATGATGCAAAAATTAAGAACAGCTACTCTTGGTATGGTCAACGACATGGAATTACAACAAAGAGCCATGCAAGCAATGGTAGCTGGTGTTAAGTTTGATGATATTATTACATCTATGGAATATGTGACAAAATTTGCTTCTGCTACAGGAACTGATGTTTCCCAAAAAATGATGACGGTGATGACAGGTCTTGCACGTGGTAGTGCTCAATTTCTTGATGACGTTGGTATACAAGTAATTGGGTCAAAAGATGTAGTTAATGATGCAATGATACAGATGAAAGAAAAGATGGGTCAATTTACTACTTCGGAAGAAGATGCTGCTGTACAAGCAGAACAGTTGAAAGCAGAAATGCAAAACCTTAAGATAGAATTAGGACAAAAAGTTCAACCTGTTTTTGTTGGTTTTCTTAATATAGCAAATAGGGCATTGACAGAATGGAAACAGATATTTTCTGATATTGGCGACTTTATGAGCAAGGTAGGTTTGATCCAGAAAAAGACTCAACAAGAAAGAATTAATACTACAATTCAAGAAGTACAAGAGCTACAGAAATTAAGAAAAGAACAAGAAATGATAAGAGATACCCAACTTGCTATGCAAGCACAGGGTGGTATATACTTTTCTCAAGAAGCTCTTGACCAAGCACTTTCAAATATTGAGGCAATTAACGAAGAGATTAAGTCTGTAGACAAAAATTTTCGAAAAGTAGGTTCTGGGACAGGTCTTCCAATACCAGGAACAACTATGGCAAAAAAAGAGAGCGATAGTGGTGGCAAGAAAAGAGCACAAGCAGAACGCAATGCTATGCAAAAAATTAGAGAACAAATGGCTCAAGACGCACAAGCGCATTGGGAATTTGAAGAAAAAAGAAGAGAAGAAGTTCTGGCTGATATAGAAAATAATTATGTATTATTGACAGATGCACAAAAAATATACGAGGGATCAAGAATAGAACTTATGGAAGATAGTGCTGAAAAAGAAAAAGCAACAATTAAGGCAAGGTTTGACGAGTTACACATGGTATATGCTGGTAATTCTGATGCCCTGAAATTGATAAAAGAAGCAGAAATTAATGAAATAAAATTAATGGAACAACAAAGAAGAGAAGAAGATATTCAAGAAGAAAGAAAATTAAAAGAAGAAAAAACAAAGCTTGCTCAAGAAGGATTGTCATCATACTCAAGTATTAATCAAGGAATAATGAGCATTATTAATATAAGGACATCAAAAGAGATAGCAAACCTTAAGAAACTTGGGCTCGAAGAAGAGGAGTTTGCAAAAAGAAAAGAAGAAATAATGCAAGCCAGCGCTCAAAAACAAAGAACATTTGCCAGAATACAACAAGGTATTGCTATTGCAGAAGCTACAGTTAATGTATATAAAGCTGCTTCTGGTGTTTTTTCACAAACATTTGGCGGGGTAATATCACGGTCATTAGCTATGGCGGCAGCAATAGGACAAGGCCTTGTAACAGTGTCGCAAATACAAGCACAACATTTTGAGACTGGAAGGATAGGAGATGTAAGCAGGGATAGGAAAAGAGACTCTGTTTTTGCAATGCTAGGTCCTGGTGAAAGTGTAATCTCTGCGCCACAGACGGCAATCCATGAAGACACATTGAGAGCAATACAAGACAATACAGCTAATACAGCAGCAGGTATGGCGAATATGCCAGGTGGCAACATAGTTAATAATTTTTACGGTATTTCAACAGAACAAATGTTGGAAGCACAGGTCAATATTCACAGAAAAAACAGAGTAGGTAGAAGAATATGAGCTGGAGTATAAGACCGAAATTTCCTACGGGTACAACATTCGATGGTGAAATTACGTGGACATCCACAGATATAGAAATACCTGATAATATTTATTTACAATTAGAAAGCACAAATATTGTAATTGGTTCGCAATTTGTAAATAAAAATACTGGTTTTGAAAAGAAAAAGTACAAAAAACATGATAATAGTTATGTTGAATATAGTATAATGCTTGTTGGAAACCTGCCATATTATCTGAAAGAATTATTACTAAGACTTGCTGCTGCTGTAAATGGCGCTGGAATGATACTAGAATTCAAGGATAATTGGTGTATGGGAACAATTAATTCTCCTATACAATATGAATGTAGATGGACCAACGCTGGTGATTTTGTAGAAAATAGTGAATTATTATGTGGTGGTAGCATTAAACTATTATGTTTTCGGAGTGTCGAAAATGAAGGTAGTGGCGATCCATCGGGTGGGGTATATGAAAAAACAATAGATGCGCCTCTTAGTGGGTTTGAATGGGATTTAAAAATAGACGATTCGGACGCAGACTATATATATGTGAGATTGCCGTAAGAAAGGAAAATTATGGCTGCAGATGTAAGAGTATATGAGATATCAACAAGTTCAGTTAGTAATCTTAACAATAGAGAATTTTGTTTTGAGACATCAAATGATACTGATCTTGGATGGAAGATGGCAGGGGGGAAAAATCAAGATGGTGATGTAATGCTTTTCCTTGCAAAAGATAGACCAGCACAAGTTACAACTCTTACTGTAAGTGGGTCTGTATCAATAAGTGCTGGTAGTATTACGATAGATACCCTTTCTCTTTCAACAGCAAGTTCGTATCAGGTTATGTATGGCGATTTTCAACAGTCTTCAACTTTTTTTTGGAAAAACAGTAAGTTAAAAATTGGCGCGACAAGTGACCCAGAATATAAGGTTGATATAGAAAGTTCATCTCAAGACCAGATGAGATTAATTAACAATAACACTGACTCAAATCCCGCCACATTAGTATTGGAAAAAAATTCAGACACTCCTGTTGATGATGATGAGATTGGTAGAATTAAGGCAACAGGAAATGACGACGATCTATCTGTCCAAGGATATGTTGACTATAGCGATATAACTTTTATCGCCTCTGATGTTAGTAGTGATAACCCAAACGGCCAAACTGTATTTTATAACATGGTTGCTGGTACACGTACAGAGTCTATAAGGCTTAATGCTAATGGAGATAACGAAATAACAGTAAAAAATGCAGCTTCTTTGAAAAATAATTTGAATATTAAAGCTACTCTTAATTACACCATAGGCAGGCCTAGGGTCCTTGACCTAACCTCTACTGACGCAGATCTCAAGGGTTTTGCTGGTGGATTTACGGACGGGAGATATATATATCTAGTTCCAGAGTCTAATGGTGACTATTTTGGGAAAGTAGCAAAAATAGATATACATGACTTTGCTACAGTCTCAGTTCTTGATCTAACCTCTACAAACGCAGAACTAAAAGGTTTTACGGGCGGTTTTACAGATGGTAAATATGGTTATTTTATACCATCAAGAAGCACACAAGGAAAAGTTGGTCGGGTAGATTTATCAGATTTTGCTACAGTGTCAATGCTTGACCTAACCTCTACTGACGCAGATCTCAAGGGGTTTTTTGGTGGGTTTACTTGGGGTAATTATGGTTATTTAATGCCATATTATAATGGTCAATATTTTGGAAAAATTGCAAGGATTCACTTAGATGACTTTGCCACAGTTTCAGTTCTTGACCTAACCTCTACTGACGCAGATCTCAAGGGGTTTTTTGGTGGCTTTACGGATGGTGTATATGGTTATTGTGTACCAAATGACAATGGTTCATGGTTTGGAAAATTCACTAGGTTTAAGCTAGAGGATTTTAGTAGTGTAGATACTATTGATCTAACACTGAGGAACTCTGAGTTAAAAGGGTTTCGTGGCGGTTTTACCGACGGCAGATACGCTTATCTTGTCCCTGCTACCTATGGAAAATTTACAAGGATTGATTTAACAGATTTTAACACAGTTGATTACATAGACTTAACAGATACAAACGCTGGCCTCAAAGGTTTTATCGGCGGGTTTACCGATGGCAAATGGGCCTATATGGTCCCTTTTGGTGCATCAGAACCTAGTGGATTATTTTGTAGAATAAATCTTAACGATTTTTCCACAATTGAAACTTTTGACATCTCTGAAATTAGTTCAAATTACAAGGGCTATCGTGGTGGTATATTTGATGGTAGGTATAGTTATTTTATACCAGCCTTTCATGCGTCTTATCATGGTAATCTAATAAGGTTTCAATCTCAATTTGGCGGTAACTTATAGTGCTATACAATCCTTATATAAGATATGAAACTACTAGTGTCAACTTAAGTAATAATATGTTAGCACCTACATTTCCTTTACAAGCTGGCATTAGGTTTCATAGTTATCCAAACGAAAAACCAGCATTGTTGACAACTAGTAGATTGTATGGCACAACAAAAATAAGATTAAGTATAGAGAATATAAAAGTAACAGACAAAGATACAGTATATAGTTTTTGGGATACTACTCTTTCTAATGGTTATAATGATTTTACCGTAATTGATCATCGTGGTAGGATGTTATTCGAATCAAGCTGGAACGATTGGGAAGTAAGATGGAAAAAACAAAGAGGTGGGCTATATACAATTATAATTAATATAGAATCTTCAACCCCTTGGACCCTACCTATTTTTGGATCTTATACTTTTGTAGGCAACAACCTATTAAGCCATGATCTCAATAGCCCTACGCTATCTTTTGGGACAGGAGGGTACCTTGAAGATAATAATTCGACAAACGTACTAAGGTCTAATGGGTACGCATTAGCCTTAGAGGGATCAAGTGGGAGTGTACAGATTGCAGCAACTTCTCCAGTTGGATATAGGAGTCGTACTCATAATGGATCAATTTCAATATTTTTTCAATTTAAAGCATGCGAGATAACTGACGATTTTTATTTGTTCGAAATAAAATCTAGTGATAATACTCATATCAGAATAGTGCATGGTGATGATAAAATATATGCAGAAATAAATAACGTTGAACTACGCAAAGGATCTGCTTCTTACACAAGTTTGACTCAACAAACATGGTATGATGTAGCATATTCTTTTGATGCAAATAATAATAATTATTATCTGTATATTACAGAGTCAGGAGTTAGTAGTTTTAATGATTTTCTTGACGGAAAAACAGATGTTGATGAAAACATAAACACGTATATGTCAAGCTCTCAATATCCATCGCGTGTGAAATGGCAAGAAATTAATTTAATTAAAGAACTAACAACTACAGGTGTGTATGATTATGATTATTGTTATTTACAAAATTTATTTATTTTTGATGGATTTTTAACAGCCACGGAGTTCAACACTATGCGTAGGCTGTGTTACATGTGGAATAACAAAACAACTTATTACCCAAAGTAAATTATGATTCAAGAAAACTCATGTCTTGTTATGCAAATTACTCTTAAGAGTAATACTTATTATGTTACAGACAGGCCAGATATAAGCCTAGACGGAAACGTATATAGAAATGTCGTGCTTAGTTGGGGAAATATAGAATTTTTTGGTAATATTGGTGATGGAGAATTTCAGACTGGAAGCACAGAAGTCGTACTAATGAATGGAGAAGAGTATATTGATGCTGGTTATAATTTTGACCCTACTGACATATGGAATAATTACACAGCAGAAATAAGAAGATATTCTTCAGGAATGTATAATTTTGTGGATTATGGTGATGGACTAGGCTGTTTGCCTGTGAAAAAAGGAAAAATCAAAAATTACCAAATTAGTAATAACCAAATTAGTTTTTCAATCGAAGACGTTGACAGCAGAGATAGTATATTAATTCCTGGTGTTATTTGTGTAGACAATTCGTCATTAGATGAAAGTGACGCTCGAACAACAATAACTGGCGTTATTGGTGGTTCTGGAGACACAATAAGTGTTACTGATTCTTCTATATTTTACACGGGGGAATTAGTTTTTTTAACTGAAAATACTGGTGATACTGAATACGCAAGAATATTGTCTATTGATTCGGATAATAATAGATTAACTTTTTATGAAGATGTACAAAACTCATTTTCTTCCGGAACAAATTATATAGAAAAAGCATTTAGAGTTATCCCTAAAAAATTTATTGACCAAACTATACCTGTGTTATTTGGAGATTTAGGCGAAACTGGAAATATCTTTGCGAAACTAATAACTACTAATGGTGGAGCCGGAACACAAAAAATAATATGTGACTATATTAAAACAACATCAATAAGTCAAGTAGGTATTTTTTTTGAAGATATGAGAGAATATCTAAAAGCAGAAGAAGACGAAGATTATACAATTAACAACAATATAATAGATTTCGAAATAGATACTGAAGCTACATTATCAGAGGATATTGTAACAATATCTGGTGGGATACAAGTTATTAAGGTTTCGTCTATTGACAATATAATATGGTATGACGAGGATACAGTAGAAAACGCAAACCCAGAAATGCTTACTGTTAGCGTGATTAAAATAGACCAAGAATTAATGCAAGTAGTTGACAAGCCATCTAATATATATATACAAGTCGAAAGAGGTTACAATGGCACTAACATAACAACCCATAATGCTGGTGCAAAAATATACCAAAGTTCAAAATATAGCTCAAAAAATTTAATATCATTTTTTCATCTCTTTCCTGCAGTTGCCAGTAGTAATTATTATTACAAGACTAACCCTGGTGCACCAACACTAGTAATATCTGATATAATGACTGGATGGAATAATATTATAGATGGGGACCTCAATACTTATTATGAAATATATTACGACATAAGTGAGCAAAGTATGAGGATAATTAACTTTGACATTAAATTTGCTAATATAGAAAAATCATACAAAGTAATATATTCATGTTTGGCTTTGAAATCATATTTGTACTTATATCTTGATGCTGATTCTAGTTTATTAATAACAAAAACCAGATACAATCACTTTAAATTTGCTCTATACGATCCAAATCAAAAAACGGAAAGAGATGAAGATTTATTAACACAATCTGCTGGTACTGGCAATCAAGATTTTAATTATCATATACAAGGATCTATAGAATACTCGGGATTAACGGCTCAAACAGCATCTATAGATATGTTAATTGATAATTATTCGACTTTTAGTGGAGATAACCAAACAACTGTTTATCATGACTCAGAGTTTACAAATATAATTAAATATAAACCAAATTATAATCTTGAATATCTTGAATATGATTATACAGGCAGTGAAAATTATTTGTATAGCAATAACTATAAAGACACAGGTAGACCTTTTGTCGAGGCAGCTGAAGAAGGTCCGTATATTATTGACAAACTAACAGACCTCAACAAAAAATGGAAATTTTCTATGTTGTTTTGGTATTATACAGCGGGAATAAAATTTCGGCTTAACACAATTGGTATATGGTGCAGATTCTTAGTTGATTTTACGGAAAATGAGCTTATTTCAAAGGCTACAGGTAGACAAATTACTGAAACTGTTTCAGATATAACAAAAAGTACAGAAGGGAATCTATGTGAACACCCAAAAGATGTATGTTGTCAATTACTAACACAAGAAATGCAATATGAAGAAGATGATTTTGGGTATACTTGGAGAGAGTCAAGTTATAAATATTGCTATGTAATGAATTATAATACAACTCTTGAAATAATAGACGTAACTATCCCTGAAAGACCTGTTCAGGTATCTACTACTGACCTAAGTAGTTCGTTTGGCGGTTATAGTTATGATTTTAAACTATACGAAGATAAAATATACTTAACAAACGGTACTGATAGATTAATGATTATCGATGTGAGCGATAAAATGAACCCTACTGTTGACAAACTAATACTTGACGGAGAATTAGGAGGTGTTGATCTTACTGGCGCTAAAGGGTTAGACATTGAAGGTAATTATCTTTATGTGGGTACTACAACAAAAATGGAAGTAATAGATATATCAGACACTGAAAATCCAGTCCATGTTGGTACTGCTGAAAATGGTGTTGGTGGTGTAACTATTAATGAATCTCAAGAATTACAGTATGTTGCTGAATTTGGATATGTATTTGTGTCAATCAAGAGCGGTGTAGAAATAATAGATGTATCTACCCCATCATCTCCAACACACGTTAATCTAATATCTATTACAAATTATGTAGCATTATATCGTAGATTAAGAATGAAAATAGTTGGAGATTATCTTTACTATTGCCAGATAGCAGCATTAGATACTTTCAACTTACTAATATATGATATAAGTGACCCAGGATCTCCTAATCTTGAGAGTACGACAAGTATTGATGATATATGGGGGCTTTGGGTCTATAACGATAAAGCATATCTTACAAATACTGTATTAGATCAATGGGATGTTACAAATAAGGCTGCACCATCGAAAACAAAAAGTACATACAATACAGGCAGGTATGGTGAGATTACTTTTGACACAGAAAATGACTTAGTATATTTTTTTACGGACCCGGCTTCAGGAGATGATAGTATTAATGTCTATAATGATGACGATTTGTCAAAAGTAAATATAATTAATCCTTTTGGAAATATGGAGTTTTCTGAGATAAAACAAATAGTATTAGCGTCTGAATATGATCATGTAAGAGACGTAGCGTTTTCATATGGTGGCAAAGATGATCAGATTGAAGGGTGGAAATTCACATCAACAATAGCGTCTCATTATCTGTATCAGATAATGAAAAATTATTCAGGCAAAATAGATATAATAGATATATACCAAATTTACAACAAACCAGTAATGGGATCTGAGATAAAAATAGAAGATATTCTTTTTGTTGCAGATTCTGGTGTAAGAAAGCTTTCTGTTTTTCATACTGGTTCAGATCTCATATGTAACGATTTTATAGTTAAATACAAAAGAAATAATGCTACAGACGAGTTTGAGGGTGTATATGTGCTGCCAGATACATATACCATGGTTAAATCTGGCATAACTCTTCAGCAAGCCAGGATAGACTATTATGACGGTAGAAAAAAAACACTTGAAATAGAAAGTAGATTTATATACAGCGAAAATATTGCTAAGAAATTAGCTGAATGGCATGCTGATGATAAAGCAGAGGTACATTTCTATTGTGAAATTTATTTGGACTACAAACACTACTCAGACAAAAACTCACTTAATACTCAATACCAGATTGGAGATATCATATATCTTAATGGTACTGATAGCGGTATTACATTTGATTCAAGCAAGCCTTTATATATCAAAGACATATCAATATTAGATTCTGGGAGAGAAATTCTCATTAAAGCTAAAAGCCTCCATCCTATATCTTCTTTTTAATTGATTTATAGTAAATTATAAAATTATTGTTGATATTTAATTTTTTTTGTGGTAATATTTAGTTATTATTTGAATAACACAAAAATAAGGAGCTGTATATGCGAATCACAAAAAAATGGCTTATAGAAAAATATGCTTGCGAACCAGGATTATTATGGTTTTGTAACCAGTCTGAGATAAATCCCATAAAAATAATCAAAAAGCTTATGTTAGAGGATCGTTATGAATGGGGTAGCTGGTTGATTACAAACATTCTTACAAAGAAAGATAATATCTTATACGCGATATTCGCAGCGGAAAAAGTACTCCATATTTTCGAAGAAAAATATCCAAACGACAAAAGACCAAGGAAAGCTATCGAAGTAGCTAAAAAATATTTAAGTAATTTTTACGCATCTGCTGCTGCTGATGCTGCTGCTGCTGCTGCTGTTGATGCTTCTGATGCTGCTTATATTGATGATGCTACGGCAGCTGCTGATGCTGCGGCAGCTGCTTATTCTACTGCTGCTGCGGTTACTTCTGACTATATTACTTCTTCTGTTTATGCTGATTCTGCTTATGCTGATTCTGCTTCTGCGGCAGCTTATAATAATAATTCAGACTATTATTTAGAAAAAAAAATAATAAATTATGGGATCGATTTACTTAAAAAACAAGAGTAAAAATGGATATAAATTACCTAAAAAGTAGAATAATGTCTGAGGTAAGTATTGTTTCTGTCGTAGAAAAATATACAAAGATTAAGAAAACAGGAAACCAATATATAGGTCTTTGCCCATTTCATAACGAAAAAACACCATCATTTTTTGTTAACCCTGAGAAAAATTTATTTAATTGTTTTGGATGTCATATGGGTGGGGATTTATACAAATTTGTTATGGAAATGGAAAAATTATCATTTATGGATACGGTGATAAAAATATCCCAGGATTATGGAATTATGGAAAATAATAACCAAAATCAAAGTAAGTATAATGAATACTATTCAGCACTAAAACTAATTTCTGATTCTTATTATAACGAATTAAAAAAAAATAAAATTGCTATAAACTTTTTAAAGCAACGAAAAATTAAACCAGAAATAGTAAAAGAACTTAAAATTAGTTACGCTCCAAGCGCGATAAATTACTCAACACAAGTGCTAAAGCAAAATACAGATCTCATGAATAAGGTAGGGATAGTAAAAATTACCGACAATGAAATGAAAGATAGATTTAATAATAGGATAATGTTTCCAATCTTTAGCAGTAATAATATTGTAGGTTTTTCTGGCAGGGCTGTTAGTGATAGCTTACCAAAATATCTTAATTCACCTGATACTGATATTTACAAAAAGTCAGAGGTTTTGTATGGCCTAAATTTTGCTAAAAGATATATCAAAGAGAAAGGTTGTGTAATAATTGTTGAGGGTAATTTTGACTTTGTTAAGCTTTACCAAAATGGAATAAAAAATGTAGTAGCACTACTATGTACTAACTTTACTGACTACCAAATTAATTTACTAAAAAAAATAACCAATAATTTTATTCTTTGCCTTGATAATGATAATGCTGGTAGGAACTCAACAAAAAAAATAATTTACAATATATACGAAAAATATGACGAAATTAAAATAAATATAGTGTCACTAAAAGATACAAAAGACCCTGATAGTTTTATTGACGAATATGGCTGCGAAAAATTTTTAGTTGAGATAAAAAATAGTACTATGGGGATAAATTATTTAATTTACAATTCAAAGTTTAAGGTTGAGTTACAAAATATTATTAAAAGTATTTATAAAAAATATACTTCAAATCTAAAAACAGAAAAAGATGAAAAAAAAATAAAACAAAAAACTTGTTTTTTGAAGAAAAAAATCGTACAATTAATTAAAGTAACCGAAGAAATTATGGGAGAAACAAAATAATGGCTAAAAGATTATTTGACAACACTTTATTTAAACACAAGTTTTTTAAAAATTTACCAGAAAAATATAAATTGATGTGGATATACTTACTATGTGAATGCGATCATTCTGGTATATGGATTGTAGATTTTGATGTATTGGGTATTTATATAAAAAACATAGGTTTAGAAGAATCAATTAAAGTCTTTGGTGATAAAATAGTAGTTTTCGACAATGAAGAGAAATGGTTTATCCCGTCTTTTATAGAGTTCCAATATGGGTTATTAAACGAAAAAAATAGAGTACATAAATCAGTTATAGATATTTTGGATAGATTCAAACTATTAAAATATACAAAAATAATGACCCTTGAAAGGGTCATGGAAGGGTGTAAGGATAAAGATAAAGATAAAGACAAAGACAAAGACAAGGAAAAAGAGAAAGAAAAAGAAAAAAAAGAAAAGCATTATAAATTAGGCTCAAAAAAAAATGAAGAAGATTTTAATTTTTTTTGGCAAAAGTATCACGAAGTTGTTAAATTAAAAAAAACAGACCTGCAAGATTCAAAAAAAGCTTGGTCGAAATTAACCAGAAAGGAGAAAACCAATGCCTTGAATAATATAGAAAAATACTATTGGTCGCTCAAAAATAAGAATTATCCACACAAAGCACGAACATATCTCTCGAAAAAACACTTTGATGACGAGTTTGAAATTAACAAAAATGACAAATGGGGAAATTGGTAATGACAAAAAATTTTTTTAAAAACCGAATTAAAAAGCTTGAAAAAGAGCTTCAACTCTCTGCAAATACAGAGTTTTACACCGATGTTTTGTTTGAAAAATTTAAAAATTCTGATGATAAAAATTTTAACAAAACTTGCGATATTTTAGCATCAACTTACGAAAATAAATTCAAATTTCCTGGGTTAAGTGATTTTATAAAAGTTTATAAATCAATAATTTACCCGCCAAAAAATCTTAATTTAAGAAAAAAAAAACTAACAAACAGGGAAGTTGAGCAGGTTGGAAATATAGCCTCTGAATTAGCAAAAAAATTTTCAAAGAAAGGATCCTAAATGTCTACACTATACCGCACAGACGGAACAATGATAGATAGTTCTAACAAGTTACCACTCGAAAAATTAGCAAATAAGAACAAAGATAAGCTTTTTGGTGCCAATCTCAGTTATAAAATTCTACGTTTCGCTAATCTCCAAAAAGCTAATCTCAAAAAAGCTAATCTACAAAAAGCTAATCTAAGTTTCACCAATCTTAGTTTTGCTGATCTCCGGGAAGCCAATCTCCAAAAAGCCAATCTAAGTTGCGCCAATCTAAGTTACGCCAATCTTAGTTTTGCTGATCTCCGGAAAGCCAATCTACAGGGAGTCGATCTCCAGAGAGCCGATTTCAGAAAAGCCAATCTCCGGAAAGCAGATGTTAAGGAAGCCAATCTCAATTACGCCAATCTCCGGGGAGCCGATCTCCGGGAAGCAAATCTCCGGGGAGCCGATCTCCGGGAAGCAGATCTTCGAGAAGCCAATCTCAGTTTCGCCGATCTACGTTTCGCCGATCTACGAGAAGCCAATCTCAGTTTCGCCGATCTCAGTTTCGCCAATCTCAGTTTCGCTAATCTCAGTTTCACCGATCTCCAGAAAGCAGATCTCCAGAAAGCCGATCTCCAGAAAGCCGATCTCAGGAAAGTCAATCTCCAGAAAGCCGATCTCCGAGAAGTCGATTTCCGCTGGTCGATAATCGATGATGCAGACCTCCGCAACGCAAAATACGACTATGAGACAGTAATGCTTCAAGTTGATTGGGGAGAACTTTCCGACAAACTCACCCTCGAACTCATGCGCCAGGACGCGCAATTAATTGGAGAAGACATGATAACAGCCTGGGCTAATGGCGGCGAATGTCCTTACGAAGTTCTGTACAGAGATCGAGACTTCAAATTCAATGTTAAAAAACACCTCTGGAAACCCGGAAAACCAAAATACGGAAAAGATCAAATGAGAGAGCTGTTTGAGGCGCTTTGTAAGGAAAAAGGAGTGAAGATCTGATGTTAAGCAAAACAGAAAAAATTATTAACATTGTAACACAAAGGAGTTGAAAATGCCAACACTATATAGCACAGACGGAACAATGATAGATAGTTCTAACGAATTGTCGCTCACAGAGTTAGTACGGAAGAACAAGAAGAAACTTTTGGAAGCTGATCTCCGAGTAGCAGATCTCCGAAAAATCAATTTGCAAAAAGCCGATTTCAGTTACACTGATCTCCGGGAAGCTGATCTCCGGGAAGCTGATCTCCGGGAAGCTGATCTCCGGGAAGCTGATCTCAGTTACGCTGATCTCCGAGAAGCAAATCTCAGTTACGCTGATCTCCGTGAAGCTGATCTCTGTTACGCTGATCTCCGGAAAGCAGTACTTGAGGATATTAATTTTCAAGGTACAGATCTCCGAAAAGCCAATCTTCGAAAAGCAAATCTCCGAAAAGCCAATCTTAGTTTTGCTGATCTCCGGAAAGCCAATCTACAGGGAGTCGATCTCCAGAGAGCCGATTTCAGAAAAGCCAATCTCCGGAAAGCAGATGTTAAGGAAGCCAATCTCAATTACGCCAATC
>Ga0272441_10001098_pt1 | contig 57777 bp, 61 predicted proteins | sample SSMProp6N_FD_193582 | JGI IMG/M metagenome (GOLD analysis project Ga0272441, IMG submission 193582) | Marine sediment archaeal communities from Little Sippewissett salt marsh, Falmouth, MA, United States - SSM-Prop-6N | ecosystem: Environmental > Aquatic > Marine > Wetlands > Sediment ...
CAATCCTTTCGCTCCATTTGATCCTCCTGTTTTTTGTTTGTTTTGCACTCACAAAATAACAGTTCTTCTGGATCTTTTGGAGCTTTCTTTTTTATTCTTTTTGTTGCACTTTAGATTACAATCTTCTATCTGATACATCAAGGGATCTTTATTTGTTATAAATAATGAAGTTAGGACAAAATTCTTTACTTTTTTTTGAAGCGAGGCTATAATAGGCCCCTGAAATTTTATACATATTTAAATTTTATAAAAGGAATAATATGAAAAAACAAAATAAATTAAAGTTAGGCGTGCCGAAAGGAAGCCTTCAAGAGGCGACCATTAAGGTTTTTGAGAAGGCCGGATTTAAAATCGTAGTTTCTGGCCGTTCGTATTTTCCTTATATTGATGATGTGGAAATCGAGCCTGTTCTTTTGCGTGCTCAAGAGATGTCCCGTTATGTTCAAGATGGGGTTTTAGATTGTGGCATAACCGGAGCCGATTGGATTTTAGAAAATGATTCAGATGTCAGCGTCTTAAGCGATCTTCAATATGCCAAACAATCTTCCCAAAAGGTCCGGTGGGTCTTGGCTGTTCCGGAGGCTTCTCGTTTTAGAACCATAAAGGACCTCCAGGGCAAGAGACTCGCTACGGAGTTGGTTAATGTGACCAAGAAATATTTGAAAAAGAATAAGGTCACTGCCGATGTCGAATTTTCTTGGGGGGCTACGGAAGCCAAGGTCGCGGCGGGTTTGGTCGATGGTGTTGTGGAATTGACCGAGACCGGCAGTAGTTTGCGGGCCCATAAGCTTCGTATTATTGATACTATCTGTGAGTCGACGACACAATTCATCGCGAACAAGAAGGCGTCGCGGGATAAGTGGAAGCGGCTAAAAATGGAACAGATAAAGGTTCTCTTGAAAGGTGCGATTGAGGCGGAGGGTATGGTCGGTTTAAAGCTTAACGTAGAGGATAAGAACTTATCCAAGATTTTAAAAGTTCTAACGGCTTTAAAGAATCCAACGATATCGCATTTAAGTAAAAAGAATTGGCTGGCTGTTGAAACTGTTATTCATGAAAAAAAGGTGAGGACATTGATTCCTCAATTAAAAGCTGCTGGGGCTCAGGGGATCATTGAGTACTCACTTAACAAAATTATTTCATAATAGAAGAGGTGCCAATTTATGCCTTGCGGAAAAAAAAGAAAAAGAAGGAAGATCACGACCCATAAACGCAAAAAACAAAGAAAATCCTTACGTCATCTCAAAAAACGCGATTGGGCATAATTGAAGGAGACATTGTGGTGCAGAGAGCATTAAAGACAATTTTATTTTTAATGCTTACGTTAACTTTTAGCGTTCGACCAGCAGAATGTTACGTCGATGTCGCAATGCAGGAAGAAGCTTTGCTGAAGGCTAAAAGTCTGGCTTCCTACACCATGGGAGTGGTCTATGATCTTAAAGGGTTCACGGATGAAGCCATTGAATCCTACGAAAAATCGGCCCAGTATAATGATAATTATGCTGCCCATCTGCGTCTGGGCGCAGATTATGCCCGCTTGGGTAAATTGCCTGAGGCCACGGCTGAACTGCAAACGGTTCTTCAGCAGGATCCCAATAATGTCCAGGCGCGTTATCTTTTAGCCTTGATATATTCCAGCCTTAAGGAATTCGATAAAGCCGCTTTAGAATATGAGGCGATTCTTAAATCCTTTTCTAAAGCCCAGCCAGAAAACAAAGAGATCTACGGATATCTTGGACAACTTTATTATTCTCAGGGCGAATATGAGAAGGCTATAAAAGAATTTGAGATTATGCTTTCGTTGGATCCGATCAATACAGATATAATCTTTCTTCTAGGCTCACTTTATTTGGAACAAAATGACGATGGTAAGGCCAAGGATTATTTTTTGCGATGCACAAAGGTGGATCCACAACATGATGGTTGCTTAAATTCTTTAGGGTATCTTTATGCTGAAGAGGGGATTAATTTAAAAGAGGCTCAAGATCTTATCGAGCAAGCCCTTGCATTAGATCCTGAAAATGGTGCCTATTTGGATAGTTTGGGTTGGGTCTTTTATCAAAGGGGAGAATATGAGAAGGCCTTGATGACGCTAAAAAAGGCTAATAAATTCCTTAAAGATCCGGTCATATACGATCATTTAGGGGATGTTTATCGCAAACTCAGTCAACCGGAACAAGCAAAGAAATATTGGGAACTCTCACTGGAACTTTTACCCGAGCAGAACCATATTCAGGAAAAGCTAAAATCACTAGAACAGCTTAATTTATGAGAAGCCTTACTCTTCGGTCGCCTGCCAAGCTGAATCTTTTCTTAAAAGTCATTCGTAAAAGACCAGATGGATATCATGATCTTGAGACGCTTTTTGAGCGCATCAACCTTTGTGATACCATTTCATTGAAACTTCATAAAAAGGATGAAATTAGGGTTTCCTGTCCCGGGGTGACCTTGCCTAAAGGTAATGGGAACCTGGCCTATCGAGCGGCAGATTTTTTAAAGAAAAAGTATAAAATTACAGAAGGTATTGAAATTATTTTGAATAAGAAAATACCTGTTGCTGCTGGCCTGGGGGGAGGGTCAAGCAATGCCGCCACGGTTCTAAAGGGGCTTGATCAATTATGGGATTTGTCTCTTACCGAGAGTGATTTGATGTCTATTGGTCGTGTATTAGGCAGTGATGTGCCTTTTTTTATCAATGATGTTAAATGGGCTATAGGGACCGAAAAAGGGGATGTTCTTAAACCCATTTGTTTTAGATTAAAATTATGGCATATTCTTGTTGTGCCACGCATAAAAATGTATTCACGGGAAGTATTTACGCGTCTTAATTTGCAGTTGACAAAGGCAGATGATGATGTTAATATTCTTTCTCGTGCTTTATATAATAAAGATATAAATAAGGTATCTAAGGCATTATGTAATGACCTTGAACCCAGTATTTTAGGTATTAGCCCCAAGCTTTTAAAGGTCAAGACTGCTGTTGCAAAGGCAACCCAATTAGGTGTTTCTTTTTCAGGAAGTGGTCCAGCGCTCTTTGGTATTATGAAATCGAGAAAAGAGGCTCAGGCAGCCTATGAAAAACTTTCGAAAGTATATAGCCGTGTATTCGTTGTGGCAACATTTTAATAGCTGATTTCGAAAATAATACGATAGGTGTAAGCCTTTTTATGAGTTTTTTTTAAAAAGGCTAAGAGGAGGGGAGACAACCATGGAAATCACAGAAATACGGGTCTTTCTTAAAGAAAGTCCTGATAAGAAATTAAAAGCCTATACAACGGTCACGTTCGATAATGTATTTGTTATTAGAAATATTAAGGTTATTCAAGGTGCCAATGGTCTTTTTATTGCGATGCCGTCTAGAAAGGTTAAGTCTCCTTGCCCGAAATGTAATTTTAAGAATGAAGTTGGTAGCCGTTTCTGTAATCAGTGTGGGACGTCGCTTCCTCAAGCATCTAATGATTCAGAGGTGCACGATTCTAAGTCGGAACATAGGGATATTGCCCATCCGGTGACGCAACAATTTCGTGATTATCTGCAGAAGCAAATCCTCGATGCTTATCATGCAGAAGTCGCTAAAAATCCACCTGACGAGAAAAATCAATAAAAACTTAAGCCTTTTAATCATTTAAAAGGAATTAGAAAGATATTGGGGCTTTTCTTAGAATATTAAATTAAACAAAAAGTAAATTAGGTGCGGTTTTGATGAAGATATTGCCCGGTGGTGTAATGGTAACACACCAGCCTTTGGAGCTGTGGTTCCAGGTTCGAATCCTGGCTGGGCAGTTTGTGGGATCAATTAAAGGATGAGATTATGAAAGAATTGCGGACTATAATTTTGGCTGCCGGTAAGGGAACAAGAATGAAATCAGATCGCCCGAAGGTTCTTCATCCCGTCTGTGGAAAGAAGATCTTGGAATATGTCTTGGATGCGGCAAAAGAGATTGGTTCTTCAAAAGTTTATGTGGTCGTCGGGCATAAAAAGCAGCAGATACAGGATTTCTTGCGACAAAAGAATCAGGTTTACCCTGTTGTCCAGAAGAGAATGGCTGGAACAGCCGATGCCATTAAGTCGGCTAAGGCTACTTTTTCCAGATTCACAGGAAATGTTTTGATCCTTAGCGGAGATGCTATCCTTCTTAAGAAACAGACCCTTAAAAACCTGATCCATACGCATGTTAATAAGGATGCTGATTGTACTTTTTTAACATCCGTCATCCATGAGCCTTATGGGTATGGCCGCATCATACGCAGCCAAGGAGGCAAGGCGGTCGCTATCCGAGAGGAAAAGGATGCTGTTGGTTATGAAAAGAGCATTGCCGAGATTAATGTTGGCGTCTACTGTTTTAAAAGCCCTGTTCTTTTTAAAATGATAGATTCAATAAAATTAAATCCTGTAAAGAAAGAATATTATCTTACGGATATGATTGCCTTGCTGGCTGAAAAAAAGATGCGGATCGAAACATGTGAAGTTGAGGATTCATCTGAAGGATTTGGGATCAACACACGGGTTGATTTGACCAAGGCTGAGAAAGTTATGCGGCAAAGGATCTTACAAGATTTGATGTTAAGCGGGGTCACCGTTGTTGATCCGCAAACAACCTATATCCATCATGATGTGAAGATAGGTCGTGATACAGTGGTGCATCCCTTTACTGTTATTGAAGGCAATGTCCGCATCGGTAGTCAATGTTCGATTGGTCCCTTTGCTCATTTAAGACCCGGGACTAAGGTGCGGGATAAGGCTTGTTTGGGTAATTTTGTGGAGGTTTCACGAACGTTTTTTGGCAAGGAAAGCATTATGAAGCATTTTGGCTTTTTAGGTGATGCTCATGTCGGGACCAATGTCAATATAGGGGCCGGGACCGTCACGGCTAATTATGACGGCAAAAACAAGAATAAGACGCAAATCGCCGATCACGCGTTTATTGGATCTGACTCAATTCTTGTGGCACCTTTGAAGATTGGCAAACGGGCCGTTACAGGAGCGGGTTGTGTTGTCCCCGGCGGGCGGAATGTCGCCATGGGAAAGGTTGTCGCAGGTGTTCCGGCTAAGGAGATCAAGCGTTCTAGGACACATAAGGGCGGACGTTCATAATAACTTGGTCAAAATTTTGCAAAATAAGGAGAATGCTTAATGGATAAGTTGGCAATATTTTCAGGAAACTCAAATCCGGATTTAGCCAAAGAGATTAGCGGTCTTTTGAAAGTTCCCTTGACGCATGTCTTGGTCGGAACATTCAGCGATGGGGAAATACAAATTCAAATCAAGGAAAATATCCGCGGTAAAGATGTTTTTGTTATTCAGCCAACTTGTCCTCCGGTCAATGATAATTTAATGGAATTATTAATATTGATCGATGCCGCACGTCGAGCTTCAGCTAGTAGGATTACGGCTGTTATCCCTTATTATGGATATGCCCGGCAGGACCGCAAGGATCAGCCGCGTGTTCCCATTACGGCCAAATTGGTAGCCAATATTATCTTGGCGGCCGGGGCCAACCGGGTGCTGACCGTTGATCTACATGCTAGCCAAATTCAAGGTTTTTTTGATCTGCCAGTGGATCACCTTTATGCCAAGGATATTCTATGTGATTACTTTGTTAAGACAAAGAATATCGATCCTAAAAAATTGGTCGTTGTTTGCCCCGATGTCGGAAGTTTAAAAATGGCAAGGGCTTATTCAGAATATATGCAGGCTTCATTGGCCGTGATCGATAAGCGGCGTTATAACCCAAATGAGACTGAAGTCATGCACATTTTAGGGGAAGTTAATGATAAAATTGCTATTTTGGTTGACGATATTATTGCAACGGGAAGCTCTTTGATTAGTGCGGCCGAGGCTTTGGAAAAACAAGGCGTTATAGAAGTTTATGCGGGCCTGACACATGGTGTTTTCTCCGGGAATGCCCTGAAGAATATCAAGGATTGTAAGATACTCAAGGAAGTGGTGATCACCAATACCATTCCTTTTCAAAGGACAAAGGAAAATTCCAAGATCAAGGTTGTTTCGATAGCTTCCCTTTTAGCGGAAGCTATAGCGCGGATTCATAATGAGGAATCCGTAAGCAGTTTATTCTCGTAAAAAAATATTTAAAAAGGCAGGGGATAACGATGGATGAAATTAAGTTGGATGTTCAAATAAGGGACCATTTAAAGAAGCGGCAGGTCAAGGCCCTGCGACAAAATGATCTAGTCCCTGGGGTGATCTATGGGGGGCGGCATCAACCAACACATGTTAAACTAGACAAGCAGACATTCGAGCGCATTCGGCGTCATCATCACGGGGAGATCATTTTGCTTTTGAATATTTTCGAGGGCGAAAAGAAATTAGGTGATTTCCATGCCATCGTTAAGGAAATGCAGCATCATCCCGTTTCGGATGAGGTTATACATATTGATTTTAAGCGTATATCCATGACCGAGAAAATCGAAGTCAAGGTCCCCATCAATGCCAAGGGAGAGGCCATTGGCGTTAAAAAGGACGGCGGGGCCTTGGAGCATGTTCTTTGGGAACTGACGGTCGAGTGTTTACCGACTCAAGTCCCAGAAAAAATTGTTGTTGATGTTACCTCTTTGGAAATCAATCAGGCCGTCCATGTCAAGGACATTGTGTTGCCTGAAGGTTTGGTATGCAAGAATGATCCGGAAGCCGTCGTCATTGCCGTGGCTCCTCCTATGAAAGAGGAAGTGGTTGAGCCGAGTGAGGAAGGTGAGATGGAAGAGCCTGAAGTGATCAAGGAGAAGAAGAAGGAAGAGGGCGAGGGCGAAGCCAAAGAAGATGCTGATGCCAAGCAGCCAGAGGCTAAAGAAGAAAAGGAATAAGAGGACATTGTCTTTTGATAAGCTAATTGTCGGCTTGGGGAATCCGGGCTCCGGTTACGAAAAGACAAGACATAATGTGGGTTTTTTAACGCTCAGGCATCTTGCTGATCAAAATCAATTGTCCTTACGGCGCAGTCGTCACGGCCGCGGGTTGATGGCCATTGGTGAGATTGCCCAACAACGATGTGGGTTGCTTTTGCCAATGGCGTATATGAATAATTCTGGCAAACCGGTGTTTGATATCCTGGAGTATTACAATATTGATTTAGAAAGACTCCTTGTTGTTTGTGATGATTTTCATTTAGGATTTGGACAAATTAGGTTGCGTCTTAATGGAAGTTCTGGCGGGCATAATGGGTTAGCGTCGGTCATTCAAGAGGTGGGTTCCAAAGAGTTCAGTCGTGTTCGCATGGGGATCGGATCTCCACGGGCTAATCAAGATCCCGCTGATTTTGTACTTGAAGATTTTACCAAGAGCGAACAAAAGGATCTGGATTCATTTATCCAGGAGGCAGCTGAATGTTGTTTGATGTGGATATCACAGCGACACCAGGAAGCGATGAATCGTTATAACAAAAGGAAGAAAGGAAATGAATAAATACGAACTAGTGATGATTGTGGATGCGGCAAGTCCACAGGAAGAAAAAGAAACAATTGTCAAGGACGCGATCGAGAGTGTCGGCAAGTGTGAGGGAAAGCTTGTTAATCGGCATGTGTGGTTGGAAAAACATAAGTTTTCTTTTCCCATTAAGAAGCGTCGCGAGGGGACGTACTATATTTTGAATATTGAGGCCCCTCCGACAAGTATCACAAAGATCAGGCAGCTTCTCAAGTTACAGGAGAGCATTTTAAGAACATTATTTGTTCGTGTATCTTGAGAGCTAAGCTGTTTTTATGTATTTGATCAGATTTATGCCTATAATGGTTTGATGCAAAAGAGTATGTATTGTAAAAATTTGGTTAAGGATGGCGAAAAAAACAATTCTTAGGAGGGGAAAATGGCGAATTTGAACAAGGTGTTTTTAATCGGGAATTTAACACGGGATCCGGAGCTTCGATATACTCCGGCAGGGGTGGCGGTTTCTAATTTGGGCGTTGCCGTTAATAGACGATTTCGCGATAAGACTGGTGAATTAAAGGAAGATGTTTGTTTTTTGACCGTTACCGTTTGGGATAAACAGGCTGAGGCCTGCTGTCAGTATCTGCGCAAGGGAAGCCCTGTTTTTGTGGAAGGTGTTTTGCAGTCACGTTCGTGGGAGACCAATGACGGCCAGAAGAGAAGTACGATCGATGTCCGTGCCGAACGCGTTCAGTTCCTTGGCAAGTTTGCCCCTGATCGGGAGACGGCCGCTGTTGAAAGTTCTCAAGGCGCTTCATCTGATACGAACTCCGTTATGGAGGATTCTGTTAGTCCTGAAGACGTCGCTTGGGATGAATAATTTTTTTTATTTTGTTCTATATCTAAATTAATAAAATTTTAACAGAATAAATTCGTTTGGGAATATTTCTCAGAGTGCAATAAAAAGGAGGATGATACTTTGGTTATAAGAAAAGGAAGGGCTAGAACTGGCCGCAGGGGATCTTTACGGTCGAAGAAAAGAATAATGAAGTTTAACTTATCTGCAGATACTGTTATTGATTATAAAGATTTGGCGTTAGTGCAAAAATTCGTTACAGAAAGAGGTAAAATTTTGTCACGACGCATTACGGGCTTGACAGCCAAACAGCAGAGAGCCATGCTGCATGCTATCCAGAGGGACAGATATTTGGGCTTAGTACCTGTTGGTAGTTCTAAAAGAAGACATGCCTAGTTTTTGTTTAATGTACGATTGTAATTAGATAGAAAAGGATCAAAAGATGGAAATATTATTGTGTCAGGATGTACATCGTCTAGGTAAGGCGGGAGATATTGTTAAGGTTAAGAGAGGGTATGCCCGTAATTTTCTTTTGCCCAAGAAGATAGGTTGCTTGGCCACGCCGGCTAATGTCAAGAGGATCGAGATCCAAAAGGCAAAAGCGCAGGAAGCCCTTGAGCAGGAAAAGAAACAGGCGCAGGAATTGGCAGAAAAAATCAGCAAAGCTTCCTGCACGGTTACGGTAGAAGTCAACGATTTAGATAAATTGTATGGATCGGTGACGGAAGCGGAAATTATCCAGGCTTTAGAGTTGGAAGGTATCACTTTGGATAAAAATTGTATCCAGCTTGAGAATCCCATTAATGAGCTAGGGATTTTTGAGGTAACTATTAAACTTCATCCAGAAGTTGAGACCAAAGTGCGCGTATGGGTAGCGAAGAAGTAAAAATTCCCCCACAGAACATCGATGCCGAAAAATCGGTATTAGGCTCGATGTTAATCGATGAAGAGGCGATAGGTCTTGCCTTGGAGGTCCTCGATGAGTCGTGGTTCTACGACGAGGCACATCGCAGGATTTTTTCAGCCATCCTTGATTTATTCAATAACCGGAAAAATGTCGATTTGATAACATTGTCCGACCGCCTGAAAGATGAAGGATGCCTTGAGACAGTTGGCGGCGTGGCGTATCTTTCTCAACTTGTGGATCATGTCCCTACATCGGCGAATATAGAACATTATGCCAATATTGTTAGAGAAAAGGGGATCGTACGGCGCCTTATCCGCAATGCAACCCAGATCATAAATGAGTGCTACCGGGCCCAGGGCAATATTGCTGAGGTAGTTGATACTTCCGAAAGGTTGATTTTTGAAGTTTCTGAATTGAAGCAGAAACAAAAGGCTGTTCATGTGCGGGATCTCGTCCATAAAAGTATCGAACAAATTGACAATTTATATCAGAGGAAAGAACACGTTACAGGCCTGGAGAGCGGGTTTGAAGATCTTGATAAAAAAACTTCAGGATTTCAGCCCGCGGATCTGATTATCATCGCAGGTCGACCGTCTATGGGCAAGAGCGCATTGGCTGTTTCTATGGCCTTACATGTTGGTGTGGAATTAAAAAAAGATGTGGCTATCTTCAGCTTGGAAATGTCAAAAGAGCAGCTTGTCCAGCGCATGTTATGTTCCCTGGCACGGGTTGATGCCCATAAAGTTCGCTCCGGTTTTTTGTCTCCTTCGGATTGGCCCAAGCTTACTTCTGCGGCAGGAAAGCTTTCTTCATCGCATGTTTTTATTGATGATACTCCTGCTATCTCCGCCTTGGAATTGCGTACAAAAGCCAGACGTCTGAAGGCACATCAGGATATCCAACTTTTAGTTGTGGATTATTTGCAGTTGATGCAAAGTTCTATACGCACGGACAGTCGACAGCAGGAGATTTCGGAAATATCACGTTCGCTCAAGGCCTTAGCCCGCGAATTGAGTGTTCCCATTATTGCTCTCAGCCAGTTATCTCGTGCGGTCGAAAGCAGGCAGGACCATCGTCCCCAGCTTTCCGATCTCAGGGAGTCTGGCGCTATTGAACAGGATGCGGATTTAGTTGGGCTCCTCATGCGGGAGGAATATTACAATCCAACAGAAGAGAACAAGGGTATTGCGGAGTTAAATATTGCCAAGCAACGGAATGGACCTGTAGGCGTTGTAAAATTGCAGTTCGCGAAAGAGTATATGCGTTTTGAAAATCTTGCACATGTTGATTGACAGGAAAAATTACACCCGATATAATTAACCAATGCGTTACCAATCAATAATAATATTATTCTTGATTCTGATTTTTCAATCATCAAGAGTTTTTGCACAGCCTTTGCAGGCTCCAGATGTCTTGGATGAACCCATAGAAGAGAGCACGGGTGTTATAGCCCCGGGCTTGGGAGAGGATTTCGCAATAGATGCAAAAACGACTATACCCGAAGAGGATTTAACTCAGAAGGAAACTAAAGAGGCGCCTGTTACTGAAAGTCAAAAGATAGTTAAGGCTATCGAAATCCAGGGGAACAAGACCATTGGGGTGGCATCCATCCTATCAAAAATTAAAACCCGTGTGGGCCAAGAATATTATCAATCTGTTGTCAGTGACGATTTGAAAAGGATATATAATACCGGCTATTTTTCTGATGTCAGTGTTGATCGCGAAGATTATAAGGATGGTTTTAAGGTCATCTTTTTTGTTACCGAAAAACCTATCATCGATAAAATTACTTTTTCTCGCTTGCGCTATTTCAATTATAGGACCTTGTTGCAGAAGATGAAACTCAAGGAAGGGAAATTTTTAGATCAAAAGAGCCTCCAGGATGATATTAATACGATAGAGGACCTCTATAAGACTAAGGGGCTTACATTTGTATCGGTTGATGTGCAAAAAGACACTAATGAATTAACGAATAAAGTTAGTCTGCATTTTTCAATCAAAGAAGGGCAGCGGGTCAAAGTTCGCAAGATTACTTTTAAGGGCAATATAAATTTTAAAGCCGGAAGATTAATCAAGGTGATCAAGACTCGAAATGCGTGGCTGTTTAACACGGGTTATTTAAAAGAGGAAGTGGTTGAATCTGATGTAGAACGAATTAAGTCTTTCTATGAAAAAGAAGGCTTTATAGACATCCAAGTCACATCAAATTATAAACGATATAAAAAAGGGCGTATTGATGTTATTTTCTCCATTACAGAGGGTAAGCGTTATTATGTTGATGATATCACCATTGATGGACAGGAGGTCGTCTCGGCCTCTGAGATCATAGGGGCCATGACAGAGACCAAGGTCGGAGGTGTGTTTAGCCGGGAAAAATTAAGTGTCGATATATCCTCCATTCGCGGGTTGTATTTTGATAAGGGCTATATTTTTGCCAACATTCGTGAGTCTTCATCCCTTAATCCTACAACAGGGAAGGTGGACATCCGTTTGGATATTTTTGAAGGGGATGTCGCCTACATCAACCGTATAAAAATTCAGGGGAACGACCGTACCCGGGATATTGTTATCAGGCGAGAGTTGCGTCTCTATCCTGGCGATCAGTTTGATGGCCTTAAACTACGCCGCAGTAAGGAGCGTCTGCGTAATTTGGGGTATTTTGAAGATATAGGGTATGATATTGAAGACACGGATATCCCGAATAAGAAAAATTTGATCGTTCAAGTTCAGGAGGCGAAAACGGGATCTTTTAGTTTCGGTGGCGGATATAGCACGGTTGATCAATTGGTTGGGTTTATAGAGATAGAACAGAAAAATTTTGATTTTAGCAATTGGCCAACATTTACAGGCGGAGGCCAACATCTTTCTTTACGAGCTGAAACGGGTTCGACCCGAAATAATATGAAGCTGAGCTTTACGGAACCATGGTTGTTTGATTATCCCGTTTCGGCGGGTTTTGATGCGTATCGGGCAGAACGCGAGCGAGAAAGGGATGTCGGATATGCCTTTGATGAAAAACGTATTGGAGGGGATATCCGTTTGGGAAAACAGCTGACGGAATACATTAGCGGAAATATTTCATATCGTCTGGAAGAGATCGAGATTGACAATTTTGATACAGGTGTCTCTGCCGACCTTCTTGCCGAAGAGGGTAAAAATACAGTTAGTATGATGAGTTTTACTCTTGCCAGGGATTCGCGTGATAGTATTTTTAATCCTCGTCGAGGGCTTCTACTCAGCGGGACCACAGATTGGGCGGGAGGGGTCTTAGGCGGTGATAAAGACTTTTATCGATTCACAGCTCGCAGCAGTTATTTTGTGCCTTTTAAGTTTGATTCTGTTTTGGAATTTCGTTTACGAGCGGGTATAGCAGACGCATATGGGGATTCTGGGAAAGTGCCTATCTTTGAAAGATTTTACGCCGGGGGTGCGAGGACCATCCGGGGTTATGATGAGAGACGGGTGGGCCCCTTGGATGCAGTAACGGATGATCCCATCGGCGGGGAAAGTATGCTTGTGGGCAATATCGAGTATACCATACCCATTATTGATTTTATTAAACTCGCCGTGTTTATTGATAGTGGCAATGTTTGGCAAAAGATGGGGGATATTGGTTCGGGGAGTTTTAAATCAGGGACGGGTTTAGGTTTGCGGGTCAAGACCCCCATTGGCCCAATCAATCTAGATTATGGGTATCCTTTGAACGATGAGCCAGGGGAGGAGGAGCGCTCCGGTAAGTTTTATTTCAGCGTGAGCCGCGGCTTCTAATCTGGATCGTTAATTTGTCCTGACAATCACGATTAATTCCTACAAACAATTTCAAGAAACAATCATAAGGAGGCTTTAACATGAAGAGAATGAGTATGATTATTATTGCGGCAATTTTTTGTTTAGCTTTATCTGCTCAGGCGCAGGCGCAATCGATTAAGGTGGGGTACCTCGATTTAAGCAAAACCTTTGATAATTTTGAGAAAACAAAGGAATATGATTCTGTCTTAGAGGGCCTTACTAAATCATATGAAAATACCCGTAATGAGAAAATCGAAAAGATGAAGGAGGCCCAAGGCAGATTGGCCCTTCTCAAGGATGAGGAAAAAGCTAAGTTGGAAGAAGAGATCGAAACGATGAAAGCCGATTTGTTGGAATACGACCGTGCCCAGAGGACGGATCTGACCAAAGACCGTGATGAGAAGATCCGCGAGATTTTACTCGAGATCGAAAAGGTCGTCAGTGATTTCGCTAAGAAAGGGAACTATGACTATATCCTCAATGACAGAGTTCTCATTTATGGTAATGAGCAGTTAAATGTCACAGATGATATATTAAAAATCCTAAACGACAATTACAACAAACAATAAAGTTTTATAATAATATAATTTGGCCTTAAACAGACGATCACAATATTTTCTAGTTTGAAAGTTGTAACATTGATGCGAGAATATTTATTAGTGTGGGTTAGGTACCGTGTATGCAGAAAACATTGGGAGAAATAGCTGAATGTGTAGGTGGTGAGCTTGTTGGTAAAGCAGATTTAATGATTACAGGATTCTCCGGGATAAAGGAAGCAACTCCCGGAGACATAACGTTTGTAGCCAATTCCAAATATTCTCCACTCATAAAAAGTACAAAAGCATCAGCTGTCATTGTTCCATCAGACCTTAAGATCGATCAACCAGCAACGATTCGCACTTCGAATCCATCTTTAGCGTTTGCCAAGGCGATTGCCATGGTGGTAGATGATCATTTGCCGCGCATTAAGGGCATCCATCAAACAGCGGTCATCGCTGAGAGTGCGGTTATTGGCAAAAATGTCTCCATCGGGCCGTATGTGGTTGTGGATGACAAGGCCGTTATCGAAGATGATACGGTCATTTATAGTGGATGTTATATTGGCACCAGGGCTGGAATCGGTAAGGCCTGCATTATTTATCCTAATGTCTCGATCCGTGAGAGGGTTTCGATCGGTAGTAGGGTCATCATCCATAGTGGCACGGTTATTGGCTCCGATGGGTTTGGATTTGTAAAAGTTAAGAACGAACACGTAAAAATACCTCAGATTGGCACTGTTATCATTGAAGATAATGTCGAAATCGGCGCTAATGTCACCATTGATAGGGCTCGATTTGATAAAACGGTTGTGGGCAGCGGCACCAAGATTGATAATTTGGTTCAAATTGCTCACAATGTCCGCATTGGGAAAAACTGTATTATTGTTTCTCAGGTGGGTATTTCCGGTTCGACGATATTGGAGGATAATGTTATCTTGGCTGGTCAAGCCGGGTTGGCCGGCCATATTACCATTGGTAAGAATTCCATTGTTGCCGCCCAGGCCGGGGTGGCGAATTCTGTTGATCCCAACACGACGGTATGGGGATTTCCGGCCAAACCACATATGCATGCCAAGCGTGTCAATGCCCACTTGCAAAGACTTCCGAATTTAGTTAAGACTATCAATGATTTGAATAAGCGTGTTAAAGAGCTGGAAGATAAGCTTCGGCGAACACAATCAGGTTCCTAAGACATAACAATGATATCAAAGCAAAAAACCATTAAAAAAGAAGTCGTCCTGGAGGGGCGAGGGCTACATACCGGCAATCAGATCTGTCTGAGGCTGAAGCCGGCTGAAGTGGGCTCGGGAATTAGTTTTATCAGAACTGATTTGGAAAATAAACCCGTCATTAAAACATGTTTCGATAATATTATTTCTGATACTGAAATACCCCGTTGCACTTCACTGGGGAAAGATGACATTATCATTCATACCGTCGAGCATTTAATGAGTGCCTTGAGCGGACTTGAGATAGATAATCTGATTGTTGAATTAAATGGCAACGAACTGCCGGGGTTAGACGGTAGTGGGTATGAATATTTCAGGGCTTTGGAAAAAGCCGGGATGCAAGAACAGGAAGCTGAGCGACAATTCATTGAGATTCATGAGCCTATCAGCGTGGCCCAAAACGGATCGTCTTTATTGATCGTTCCGGACAAAGAATTCAAGATCTCATACGCCCTATCTTATGATCATCCAGTATTACGGTCCCAGTATGTTTATGTTAAAGTCGATCGAGATTCCTTTTCAAGGGAGATTGCGCAATGTCGCACTTTTTGTCTTGAAGAAGAAGCCCGTGCCCTTCAAGAGAGTGGATTAGGAAAAGGGGCTAATTACGACAATACCTTGGTTGTAGGAGAGAAAGGTATCATAGGTAATGAGTTGAGAATGCCTGATGAGCTGGCCCGGCATAAGATTTTAGATTTTATCGGAGACATGTATTTGCTCGGTCAACCTTTGCGGGGTCATGTGTTTGCCATGCGCAGTGGGCATCAACTTAATATGGAGTTGATGAAGAGTATCATTCGGCAGCAAAAAATGTATCAAAGCAGTTCATTTGTCCCCAAACATGATTGGGGTGATCAGAGTGAATTTACCATAAATGAGATCATGAAGATTTTGCCACATCGGTATCCTTTTTTACTTGTTGATCGCATTGTTTCGATCGAGAAAGACAGGAAAGCTGTGGGGATTAAGAATATTACGATAAATGAAGAATTTTTTTCCGGGCATTTTCCCTCAAGGCCGGTGATGCCCGGTGTCTTGATCGTTGAGGCCATGGCCCAGGTCGGCGGTGTTCTAGTCATGACTAGCGATGCGCATAAGGGCAAGGTGGCCCTTTTTATGGCAACGGACAATGTGAAATTTAGAAAATTGGTCGAGCCGGGAGATCAGCTTGTCTTAGACGTTGAGATGATACGCGATCGTTCCAAGACGGCCTATATGCATGGTCAGGCCAAGGTTAATGGGCAGGTAACGACGGAGGCAGATATTGCGTTCTCTTTTGTTGATGCCTCTTTCCTAGGATAAATAAAAGATGAGTGGATCCAAGATACATAAAACGGCATGTATTCATCCTGGAGCGTCTATTGCTGCGGGTGTTGAAATCGGGCCTTATTCGGTCATTGGTGATAAGGTTAGCATTAAAGAGAATGTTACTATTGCTAGTCATTGTGTGATCGAAGGCAATACGATGATCGGTAAAGATTGTCAAATATTTAGCGGTGCTGTCATCGGCAGTATACCTCAGGATAAAAAGTTTGATATGACCCAGGACGTTGCCTTGATTATTGGGGAGGGCAATATTATCCGTGAGTATGTGACCATTAATCCTGGGACACATAAAGGAAACGGGAAAACGGTTATCGGCAACAATAATCTTCTGATGGCCTATTCACATGTAGCCCATGACTGTATCTTGGGGAACCATTGTGTGATGGCCAATGCCGGGACCTTGGCTGGACATGTGACGTTGGAAGATAATGCCGTTATCGGCGGGTTAACTGCGGTGCATCAATTTGTGCGTTTAGGAAGGCTGTCTATTGTTGGCGGATGTTCTAAAGTCGTTCAGGATATTCCGCCTTTTTCCATGTGTGATGGTCATCCGGCCAGGGTATACACACTTAATTTAGTCGGTTTAAAACGAGCTCAAGTTCCGCTTGGGGATGTAAAATCATTAAAGGCCGCCTTCAAAATTCTTTTTCATTCTGGCCTGACAAAAACCAATGCGCTCGCTAAAATCGAGAAAGAGATCGAGCCTTGTCCGGAGCTTGACCATCTGATTTTCTTTGCCAAAACCACAAAAAGGGGATTGTGTGGCTAGGCCTTTAATTGAAGACTTTTGTATAACCCATCTTTATGGAAGACATCAATAAGATAGGTTTAATAGCTGGTAACGGCAAATATCCTCTTCTTTTTGCTCACGCCGCCCGGCAAAAGCGCATGACGATTATAGCGGCCGGCATCCGGGGAGATACATCCTTTCTATTAAGACCTCTCGTTGATCATTTCCGCCTATTCCGCGTAGGCGAATTAAAGTCCCTCTTTGATTATTTTAAGCAAAATAATATCTCGCATGTCATTATGGCTGGACAAGTCAACCCCGCTAATCTTTTTATTAACGGCATACCTCTCGATGATGAATTTAGAGCTTTATTTCAGGCTTTAAAGGATCGCAAAGCGGACACCATATTTAGCGCAATTGCCGATAAACTGAAAGAGAGGGACATGCAGTTGCTCGATTCAACATATTTGCTTGACGATTATTTAGCCCCTAAGGGAACATTAACCCGTCGTGGCCCTACGGAAGTAGAACTCAATGATATTACCTTTGGCCAACAGATCGCTAAATTTATGGGAGGGTTGGACGTAGGGCAGACCGTGGTGGTTAAAGAACGGGCCATTGTTGCTATTGAGGCGATGGAGGGGACCGACCGCTGTATTTTAAGGGGGGGGCAGATCGCGCGTCAAAGCGCGGTCGTTGTTAAGATGAGCAAACCTAAGCAAGACACCCGCTTTGATGTACCCGTCATAGGGCCCCGCACGATTAAGACCATGAAGAAATGCCGTGCTCGCTGCTTGGCGATTGAGGCCGGCAAAACCCTCATCATAGATCAAGATGCCTGCGTCATTCAGGCTGATAGATCCGGCATTTGTATTGTTGCGGCTTAATAGGGCGCTAACTTCACTATTTTAATATGAAAATTTTTTTAGGTCATAATAATAAATCTTTTGTCTACATATTTACCCTTTTTGTAATGATCTTTCTCTCAGGGTTTGCCCTGAGCCTTTCCTCTCTTCTACGTCGGGAAGATGCCATTACACAGAATTTTATTCATTCCAAGGAAACATTTTACCATGCCGAGGCTGGCGTCGCTTTGGCCATGGCACGCCTTAGGGTGTACGGTAGCAATTCGTTTAATATTGGTTGTCTCATGGATGAATGTGATATCACTGGCGATGGGATGACGGATTTTATGATCGCCTACTATCCATCGGCCCAAATAACGACAATAACTGGGTATCCGACAACAGTCGGCAGTAACCAGGTCAGCAATATTGAATTGCGGACAGCCGACGGCGGGATCAATTCTGCCCTGCAAATTGGACGTGATATTATCTGCAGCCAGTCTTCGGGAACGATCAACGGGGATGTGCGCTACGGTTCGGTCAATAATCTTTGTGATGATGGTGGCTCTTTTGTTTTTACCGTTAATGGGAATACAACTCAGGAGCTGGGTTCCTTTGTGCCCCAGCCATCATTGGATGATCCCTCTGTCGCGGATTACCAGGATACCTCGGGAACTACGGCTTACGTTGATGAAACTTTTTCGCCAGGCTACACGGGGGGCACCATTTATTATTCTTATGAAAATATAACTATTACCGGGGGCTCAGTTAATTTTACGGGAACTTTCATTGTCGAAGGGAATTTAACATTTACGGATATTCCCTCGGGGATCACGTTAACCCCTGAATACAAGAATTTTCCTGCCCTTATCGTCGGCGGAACATTGACGTTCAATAACGTTAGTGGGCTGTATATTGATGGTTTGGTTTACGCTAATGATATTTCGTTTAGTGATGTTACCGGGAGCCCGGTCATCAATGGGATGCTTTTGTCCCAAAACGACATTACATTAAATAATGTCACTGATTTAACGGTCACTTTTGACGCCGAGCATAGCAAGGCACCATTTTTCTCTGCAATAGGCAATAGCGGTAATGATATTAGCCTTTTACAATGGAGGGAATATTTTTTTTAAGCAAAATTAAGACAGAGGAAGTTATTTTTGGTTTTAAAATCAAAAGACACGCATGGTAATCTTCGTCATAAAGGGGGATTTACTCTCTTGGAAATGGTCATGATCTTGGTCCTTATTGGTATCACGGCCATGACCATGGTGCCTAATCTGACGGACCTGATCAATGATTGGCAGATCAAACAGATCGCGTATCAATTAAAAGGGGATGTTTTAGGAGCCCAACAGATGGCTATAAGCGAGTCATTATCTAAAATGATCATATACCCTGAATTTGATGGTCCCGAAGAAAATAAGGCTTATTATAAGATTTGCGACGGGGAATATAACTGCGTTACAGAGAGGGAAACTGTTATATTGCCTGATTATATTGAAGTGAGGGCCGGCGGGATGAAATATATGAGTTTTACTGAATATGGGGATGCCTCGGGTTGTCTTAGGGTTAAGGTCCTTAACACCCAGACGGGGGCATCTCAATGTTTACGGCTCCATGATTTTGGAAATATTGAACTCGAGACAGAAGATCAATGCGTTGGATTGTAAAAAAACATAGAGGCTACTCAAGATGCCCAGGGGCCTTTACTTTGGTAGAAGTTGTCGCTTCAGTTTTATTGGTGGGATTGGCGATTGTAGCTTCTTTACGTCTTTTTATAATGTTAATGCAACTCCAAGGTAATAATCAATCTAAATTTATTGCCGCCAATTTATTGCAGGCCAAAATGGAGGAGATAAAAGCGCGTGGATTTGGTGTTGATGTCAGTGAGTCGGGGACAAGCTATAATGATTATGAGGATTACCGTTTTGACGTTATTGAGGAAAACCCTTACAGTGAGACATCGGCTGAAGGATTGCAGCTTAAAAAGGTTATTGTGACCTTGGATTGGGATACGCCTCAGGGAACTCAAACAAAATCACTATGCACGCTGATTGCTGAATAGAATGGATGGCACCCCCCCCAGAATTACACAATTTCGTTTTGTCAAGGGCTTCACCTTGATCGAAGTGGTCCTGGGGTTGGTTCTAAGCACCTTTATTTTTGCATCAGTGGGCAGGTTATGTTTTTTATGTCAGCAGAACTGGCAGTCAACATTCATAAAAAATCAACTGATGCAAAATGCACGTAGGGCCTTGCAGCGGATGGCCTCTGAATTACGTTACGCTGAGATCATCTATGATTATCGCCCTGCCAACGATATGTTGCGTTTTGACGGATACCCTCCGACGTATCATTTGAGCAGGCCAAAAAAAAGGATCAGGTTCTCTGTTTCAAGCGGAGAGCTGATAAGGCGTTACAGAGAATATTGGCTTTATCCACCCCCAAGCTGGTCATCTGAAACCGACCAAGTCATGATTGGTAGCTCAGCAAGTTCTGAGGATTATGGGGTGTATGTTGCGGACGGTGATTTTAAGGCCGTTCCCATGGTCCTAATCAGCGGTCAATTAATTGACATTACGACAGGGTTGCCGCTGGAGGACGCCGTTGCCGTAAGGCTTGAATTAACCGTAAGCAGTTCAACGGGAGAAACGGCTACCACCCAAACCATCGTTCAGTTGCGTAATAAGCAATAAAAATAACAAAAAATTTAGTTATTTGGCGGTCAAAACTACTTCCATTTTAGGAATTGGATGATTTTTGCGCGTGTTGACAGTTAGGGTGTTTTTCTATATAATCTACTCATTATTTTTATTAATACTTATAAGATAGGTGAAAAATGGATATCCAAGAGATAAAACAGGTCAGAACCGAGAAACTTGATCATTTATTATCCCAGGGCTTAATGCCTTTTGGCTACCGTTTTGAGGTGACCCATGCTATTGGCCAAGTGATTGAAGATTTCAAAGAAGAGACAGAAGTTATTTTAGCAGGAAGAGTTATGGCTAACCGCAAGCATGGCAAGGTGTTATTTATGGATTTGCGTGACCAAAGCGGCAAGATTCAGCTTTTTATAAAATCTGATTATATTGGATCAGATAAATTTGCCATAGTTAAAGATCTTGATATAGGTGACATTATTGGCATCAAAGGGGTTTTGTTTACAACGAAAACGGGTGAAAAGAGTGTCCGTGTTAAAGAAATGGATGTCCTTTCAAAATCCCTTATGTCCCTGCCCGAAAAATGGCATGGCTTAAAGGATGTTGAGATGCGCTATCGTCAACGCTATGTGGATTTGATCGTCAACCCGAATGTCCGGGCATTGTTCCTCACGCGTAGTCGCATCATTTCGTTTGTACGAAAATTCCTGGAAGAGAGAAATTTTCTTGAAGTGGAAACACCCATGCTGCATCCGATGGCGGGTGGAGCACGGGGCCGTCCGTTTAGGACAAAACATAATACGTATGATATGGAAGTATTCCTGCGCATTGCCCCAGAGCTGTATTTAAAGCGTCTTTTGGTCGGGGGGTTAGAACGGGTCTATGAGATTAACCGAAGTTTTCGCAACGAAGGCATTTCCACGCGGCATAATCCCGAGTTTACCATGCTTGAGGTGTATCAGGCTTATGGTGATTACGAAGATATGATGCATTTGACCGAGGAATTGGTTTCCTCATTAGTCAAGGAACTGCATGGCTCTTATACATTAAATTACCAGGGTGTCGCCATTGATTTTACTCCTCCTTGGGAGAGACGATCTTTTGCCGGGGTCGTGAAGAAAAGATTTGATATTAATTGCGATGACACGGCAGAGATCATGCTGGAAAAAATTAATGCCCATTCCAAGAGCAAGATGAAGGTGGATACATTAACTCGTTCGGCGGTCATGAAGATCGTTGAGGACTTGTTGGAAGAGGATGCAACCATGAATCCGGTCTTCTTCACGGATTATTTTACCTTTTTATGTCCCTTGGCGAAGACGTTACCTGATAATTCCAACATTTCCCAGCGTTTTGAATGTTTTATTGCTGGATTGGAAGTCGCTAATGCCTATTCTGAGCTTAATAATCCTATTGAGCAGCGCAAGCGTCTCGAAGAAGATCTAAAAGATGATCCAGAAACCGGAAACAGGAAAATCGATGAGGACTTCCTGCGCGCCCTGGAATATGGTATGCCGCCAGCCGGCGGGCTTGGGATAGGGATCGATCGGCTGGTTATGATTTTAACCGATGCCCCATCTATCAGGGATGTGATTTTGTTCCCGTTATTGAAGCCCACCAATGACGACAGCCCTAAGGAAGAAGATACCAAGTGAATTACGAGGATTGGATCAGTTACCGCTACCTCGTTGCCTCCAAAGGGAGGTTTTTAACCTTTTTGAATTTTGTTTCCATTGGAGGCGTTGCCTTAGGGGTCATGGCCCTGATCGTCGTGACCGGGATCATGACTGGCTTCGGCAATAACTTAAGGGAAAAGATTATTGGAACTATCCCGCATATTGTCCTTCAAAAAGAAACAGGGATCAGGGACCATGCGGCCATCCGGGATAGTTTATCAAAGATAGAGGGAGTCGAGTCAGCCGCCCCATTTATTCAAGGGAATGTATTCCTGGAAGATAGCGGTCAGGCCATGGGTGTGATGCTTAGAGGCGTAGAGCCTGACATAGAACGAAACACAACAAAGATCGCACAGTATTTAACCAAGGGTAGGCTGGGTGATCTATCTGGCGAAACGATCATTATCGGCAGTGAATTAGCGCGTTACTACGGATATTCCCTGGGGGATGAGATCACTCTGATCGCACCTGGTTCGGGCATATCCGGCAAGGGGTGGCGGTATCAGCTGAAAGTTGCCGGTGTTTTTCATACGGGAATGGTGGATTATGACACCAATCTGGTTATCGTGCCTTTACCAATGGCGCAGGTGATTCTTGATATGCAAGAGGATACGGTTAGCGGGATCGGTCTGCGCATTAGGCATCCCGAGCGGGCCGCTGACATTAAACAAAAGGTTTATGCGCAGGTAGGTTATAGTTTTTTGGTCAAGACGTGGATCGATGTTAACCGCAACCTTTTTGAAGCGCTATTCCTGGAAAAATGGGGATTATTTCTTATCCTTACCTTTATGGTCATTGTTGCCGCTTTTAATATCATCAGCACCTTGATCGTCACTGTGACGAGCAAGATCCATGATATCGGGATTCTTAAATCGTTTGGTGTGCCCCGCAATGCGATCAGAAGGATTTTTACCAAACAGGGTATTTACATTGGGGTTATTGGTACGTTCTGGGGTTTGGTCGGAGGATTTGCGGTCAGTTATATTTTAAAGACTTATGTGCAGGTCCCGGCTCAGATTTATTCAATCGATCATGTGCCGGTTGATTTGCAGTTAACGGATATTGTGATCATTGTCACCAGTGCCTTGGTTATCAGTTACCTGGCCACAATCTATCCGGCTATGATGGCATCCCGCTTGGAGCCGGTGGAGGCGTTACGTTACGAATAATATGCTAGCAATCAGCAATATTCATAAATCTTACACAAAGGCCGTGCAACCGGTGCATGTGCTTAAGGGTATTGATTTGACAATTGGGGAGGGGGAGATTGTATCTATCGTCGGCCCATCGGGGGCCGGGAAATCCACCTTATTGCACATCATGGGTGGGCTTGACAAACCTGATGTGGGCCAGGTGATGTTTGAGGGGGTCGATATAAATAAATTAAAGGATAAAAAGCGTTCACATATCCGCAATCAGAAATTTGGCTTTATTTTCCAATTTTATCATTTACTGCCCGAATTCAGCGCGTTGGAAAATGTGATATTGCCTTCTTTGGTGAAAGGGACGGAGACTATGGAGGCTTTGAAACTGAGAGGGCGGAATCTCCTTGACCAAGTAGGCCTTAAAGAACGTGCGGTGCATAAGCCCAATCAGCTTTCCGGAGGTGAACAGCAAAGGGTCGCTATTGCGCGCGCGCTGATGAACGATCCCAAGGTTATTTTTTGCGATGAACCTACAGGTAATCTGGATTCCCAAAGCGGTAATGTTGTCATCCAGCTTTTGATCAGGTTGAATAAAAAGAATAAACAAACATTGATCCTGGTCACTCATGATGAGGAAATAGCCCAGTGTAGTCAAAAGATTATCCATATTAGGGATGGGCGGTTGAATTAATCCAAAGTTATTGTAAAATATATAGATAGATGTAATATAAGAAAGGTTAAAACGACCATAAATATAAAGAGAGGGTTTTATGAAAATTTATTTTAATGGGAAATATGTGACCAAGGAAAACGCAAAAATATCAGTGTTTGATCACGGATTTCTTTATGGAGACGGTGTTTTTGAAGGGATCCGTTGTTATAAACGATTGGTTTTTAAGCTGGAGGAACATATCGATCGTTTGTATGAAACAGCGCACACACTTATGTTAAAGATTCCAATGACCAAAAAGCAAATGATCAAAGCGGTCGTGGATACCCTGAAGGGGAATAAACTGAATGATGCGTATATTCGGTTGATCGTGACACGGGGCGAGGGCGATTTGGGCTTGGATCCCAAAAAGTGCCATGGCAAGCCGATGGTTATCATAATAACGGACAAGATCACTCTTTATCCAGCTGAGCTCTATAAAAAGGGCATGGAAATCATTACTGTGCCTACGATCCGGAATCACCCCGAGGCCCTTAACCCACGATTGAAGTCCCTGAATTACTTGAATAATATTTTGGCAAAGATCGAGGCCACGGCCTGTGGATATTGTGAGGCCATCATGTTGGATAATCATGGTTTTGTGGCCGAATGTACGGGTGATAATATTTTTATTGTCCGCAAGGGTGTCTTGTTGACCCCTTCCCAAGGCAGGCTGCGCGGGATCACCCGGGATGCTGTCATAGAATTGGCTGAAAAGAATAAGGTTAAAACATCAGAATGTCAGATAACGCGTCACGAGGTTTATAATGCCGAAGAGTGTTTCTTGACCGGGACGGCGGCGGAGATCATCCCCATCGTCAAGGTTGATAACCGCATGATCGGGGATGGAGAACCAGGTAAACTGACCAAGAGGATGATGCAGCTGTTCAGTCAGATAACTAAGAAGGACGGAGTTAAGTTTTAAATACATATCGAATAACTTTTATTAAAGAACTTAAGAGGTTTCAAAATGTTATGTGATATATGCAAAAAGAAAAAGGCAACGGTTCATTTGACGGAGATCGTCGATGATCAAATGACTGAAATGCATTTATGCGAAGAATGTGCCCATCAAAAAAGTCTGCAAATGGAACAACAGTTCGGGTTGGCTGATCTTCTGGCCGGTCTCTCAGATTTTGGCAAACAGGTCAAGGATCAGCAGGATGTTATCTTAGAATGTAAGAATTGTGCAACGACATACGATGACTTTAAAAAATTGGGGCGTTTGGGTTGCAGTGAATGCTATTCGACGTTTAAAGATCATTTAGGGATTCTTCTCAAAAAAATACATGGCTCCAACCGCCATTATGGTAAGGCGCCTCAAAATCTTTCCAAGTTTGAAAAGAGCAAGAATGATGTCCTGCGCGATTTACGGCATCAATTGGAGCAGGCGGTCATAAATGAACATTATGAACGCGCGGCTGAACTTAGGGATCAAATTCGGGATTTGGAAAAAGGGGGTGAGGGAGCATCATGAAATTGGACGATTTGATTCATCATACAGGGGAATGGTTAAAGGGAACAGGGCCACATTCCAATATTGTGATGTCCTCACGCGTTCGCCTTGCTCGGAATTTAAGCGGGCTTCCGTTCCCGAATCGCGCGAATAAAAAAATGTTGATTGATATCTTGAACCGGATTGAACAGACCTTTAACCAAATTGATTATTTTAAGAACTCTATTGTCTTTCACATGAGTGAGTTAGATAACATTGATAAACAATTCTTGATCGAGCGGCATCTTATGAGCCATGACCATGCCACCATGACCGAAGGCAAGGCCTTGGTTATTTCCCACGAAGAGATTTTATCTGTCATGATCAATGAAGAAGATCATATACGTATGCAGGTCATGCAATCTGGCTTGAATTTAATGGAGACGTTCAAGATTATTGATATGATAGATAATTTTTTATCAGAAAAATTGCCTTACGCCTATTTGCCTAATTGGGGGTATTTGACAGCCTGCCCGACCAATACCGGAACCGCTATGCGTGGGTCAGTCATGTTGCATTTGCCTGCGTTAGTGATGACCAAACAGATCAATAAAGTCTTGGCGGCCATTGCCAAATTAAGCTTTGCGACCCGAGGGTTTTATGGGGAAGGGACTCAGGCCAGGGGTAATTTTTATCAGATCTCTAATCAGGTCTCTTTAGGGCATAGTGAAGAGGATATTATTCAAAACATCAATGGGTTGATCGGTCAGGTCATTGAGCAGGAAGAGCAAGCCCGGCAGGCCTTGTTGGTTCAGAACCGACCCCTTTTGGAAGATAAGATCTTTAGGTCCCTGGGCATCTTGAGGAACGCCTATATTATTTCAAGTCAGGAGACGATTGAATTGCTCTCCATGGTCCGTTTAGGGATTGATCTAGGGATCATCAAGGATATTAACAGTCCCGCGGTTAATGAGTTGCTGATTATTATTCAGCCGGCACATTTGCAGAAGATCGAGGGGAAGAAACTTTCAGCTACAGCCCGCGACACCAAAAGGGCCAGCATAATACGAGAGAAATTATCAGGAGGTTAATTGTATGTTTAACAGATTCACCGAGAGAGCTCGCAAAGTAATACTTTATGCTAAAGAAGAAGCCAAAAGATTCAACCATGATTATATCGGGACCGAACATTTATTGCTTGGCCTTATTCGCGAAGGTGAAGGGGTTGCGGCGGCCGTCTTGCAAAAGTTGGGCTTGGATCTTGAGACAATACGGATTGAGGTTGAGAAACTGGTCCAGCCCGGTCCACAGACGCAGGTTTTAGGCGATATCCCTTTTACGCCTCGTTCCAAAAAAGCGCTGGAATTATCAGCCGAAGAGGCCCGGGCGTTAGGTCATAATTATATCGGGACCGAACATCTTCTTTTAGGGCTAGTAAAAGAAGGCGAGGGCATGGCCTATCGTGTCCTGTTGAATTTGGGATTGGATTTAGCTCGTTTACGCACGGAGGTTATGGAGCTCTTAGGTTCAGGCATCCCTGGTTTTGGCGTTCAGGAGTCGACCAAAAGCGGTAAGACCCCCGCGATTGACGCGTATAGCCGTAACTTGAATCGCCTGGCCAAAGAAGGAAAGTTGGATCCGGTCATTGGTCGTCAGGATGAGATTGAGCGTATCGTTCAGATCTTAAGCCGTCGGACTAAAAACAATCCTGTTTTATTGGGGGAGGCCGGCGTTGGCAAGACCGCTATTGTGGAAGGCCTGGCCCAATTGATTGTCCAGGGGGATGTGCCTGAGATCTTAAGGGATAAGAATATTGTGGTCCTGGATTTGGCTTTGATGATCGCCGGGACGAAATATCGCGGACAATTTGAGGAGCGTATTAAAGCCGTGATCGATGAGATCAAGCGATCCGGGAAATTAGTTCTCTTTATTGATGAGTTGCATACACTGGTGGGGGCAGGGGCTGCCGAGGGGGCTATTGATGCGGCCAATATTCTTAAACCTGCTTTGGCCAGAGGTGAAATACAGTGTATCGGGGCAACCACCCTGGATGAATACCGTAAACATATTGAGAAAGATGCCGCCTTGGAACGACGTTTTCAAACAATTATGGTTGAGCCCCCTTCCTTGGAGGAAACAGTGCAAATTTTAAAAGGATTAAGGGATAGGTATGAAGCGCATCATAGAGTCAAATTTTCTGATGCCTCACTGGATGCCGCGGTTAAATTATCTGATCGTTATATTTCAGCCCGTGCCCTGCCCGATAAGGCTGTTGATATATTAGACGAGGCCGGTTCCCGGGCCCGTTTGCATGCGATGGCGGTCCCATCCCAGATCAAGGATTTGGAAGGACAGATAGAGGATCTCAAAAAAGAAAAAGAGGCGCATATTAAAAGTCAGGATTTTGAGAAAGCAGCACGCATGCGTGACGAAGAGCGTGCGATCAGAGAAAAATTAGAAAAGGAGCGTGAAGCCTGGTCCAAAAAGAGGGATACCGCAACGATCACGATTGAACCCGAAGATATTGCCAAGGTGGTCTCACAATGGACAAAGATTCCGCTCATTCGTCTTGAGCAAAAAGAGAGCGAGAAACTTCTTAAAATGGAACATCAGCTCAAAGAGGTTGTTGTCGGGCAGGAAGAGCCTATTTTGGCGATTGCCCGCGCTGTCCGCCGTTCGCGGGCCGGCATAAAGAATCCCAGGCGTCCGATAGGTTCCTTTATTTTCTTGGGGCCGACTGGTGTTGGGAAAACATATTTAGCCCAGAAATTGGCTGAATTTATGTTCGGGGATCAGGATGCCTTGGTCCAGATAGATATGTCGGAATATATGGACAAATTTAATGTCTCGCGCTTAATCGGGGCGCCCCCTGGGTATGTTGGCTATGAAGAGGGAGGCCAGCTTACAGAAAAAGTGAGGCGTAAACCTTATTCCGTGATTTTACTCGATGAGATTGAGAAGGCCCATCCGGATGTCTTTAATCTTCTTCTGCAGGTCTTTGAAGAGGGACGCTTAACGGACAGTTTGGGGCGTAAGGTTGATTTTCGTAATACAATTATCATTATGACCTCTAATGTCGGTGCGGATATGTTGCGTTCCCGGGGTTCATTAGGGTTTGTATCCCAGAAAGAAGATTCCAGTTATCAGGAAATGAAGACCAGGCTTTTAGATGAGGTTAAGAAGGTCTTTAAACCTGAATTTTTGAATCGTATCGATGATATTATTGTTTTTAAATCTTTAACAAAAGAGAACCTGATCCAGATTGTCGATATAGAGATCAATGAGGTGGCTAAGCGTTTGAAGGAAAGAGATATCATTCTTGATTTGAACCAGGATGCTATTAATTTGTTGATCGAAAAAGGCTTTGATCCTGTATTTGGGGCCCGTCCTTTGAAAAGGACGATACAACGCCTCGTGGAAGATCCTTTATCTGAGGCTATCATTGCCAATGAGTTTAAAGAAGGAAGTAAAGTTAAGGTTGTCGTAAAAGGTGATGTTCTGGCCTTCGAATAAAATATGTTCTTACATGCGGCATGGTTGTTTCGCGCATTAAGCGTTCATTGCCTTCTAGTCGTTGATAAAAAGGCTAAAGCATTCATTAAAAATATAAACCTAGTGGACTATATTGAAGAAAATTTCGTATTTATTGTTCGTCGTATGCATGGTAACGTGTCTTTTTAGGGATGCTGCTGCCTTTCAGTTTGAAGGTGATATTGATGTTCTTCAAAAGAAGATAAATCTTAAAATAACAACCCCATCCCAAAATGAATTTGACCTTAGTATAAAGCCGCAAGAGGAAAATAGATATTCCTTATTAATTGATTTGAATAAGTATAAGACCTCGTTATTTGAAATATCGACCATGGTTGAAGGCGATATAGAAATCATTCCTTCCCAAGAAGAGATGATTTCTTCGATGAGCGGGAAATTGCATGCGAAATATACCTTGGTCAATTTAAAACCAGTTGAAGATATGGCGATTCATTTTGATTATAAGGAGAATAGATTGACCGTTCATTCTTTGTTAGCTGCGTATATGAATGGTCAAGGTTTCATCAATACACAGGAACCATATGAGCTGGATTTTTCCCTTGATATTAAAGCCCTCCCTGTTAATGAGATCGTTTCTTTATTTACACAAGATGACAAAGCGGTTTCTTTTAATGAAATTTATGGTCATATTGATATTGTTGGGAGCAGGCCCAGTATGCGTATTCAGGGAAAATTGTCTTCCTATGAAGGATTGATCGCCGATGTCCCCTACAATGGACTTTTGATTAATTTTGAAGGGGTTTATCCTTTAATTCAAATTATGAATTCATCCATCACCCAGCCGGATGGCATGACATTTCAGATATCGGGCAATCTGGATTTAACGGATTTGAAAAATATTGATCGCCAGGTTCGTTCTTTCATGAAAGAGCCCGTGGTAAATCATGGCATCGATCAATCGGAGTGGACCTTAAAGCGGGTTAATTCAGAAGATCGAAAGGGCACAACGGAGTTGAAGTACTTGCTGCGTAAGGATAATTTTGGGGATAATCTAACCGATGAAGATGCCGGGATCCTTGGTATAGAACGCCGCATGGAGTTTTAGATATCATGACAAAAACGAAAACTAAATATGTTTGCCAGAATTGCGGGGCGGAATCTCCGCGTTGGGTCGGGCGTTGTTCGAATTGCGAGAGCTGGAACTCGTTCGTTGAGGAAAACATTGTAACGGCAGTCAATCCGAGGCATCAGCAGGGATTTAGTTCGAAAGAAAAACCCAGGTTGCTTCGAGAGGTCACCTCCCAGGATTATAGGCGCTTGACGACTGATATCCCGGAGTTTGACCGGGTTATGGGCGGGGGCATCGTCCCGGGTTCCGTGACCTTGGTTGGCGGGGACCCCGGTATCGGCAAGTCGACATTAATGTTGCAAGTAGTTTGCCAATTAAGCCAGAATAAAATGAAGGTTCTTTATGTCAGCGGGGAGGAGTCACTCCAGCAGACAAAAATGCGCTCGGACCGCTTGCAATCGGGTCATGATAATTTGTATATAGTCAATCAGGTTGATTTATATGCCATTAAGGAAAATATAAAAGAGTTAAATCCCGATGTTGTTGTTATTGATTCCATCCAGGTCCTGTATCAACCCGACATCGGCTCGAGTCCAGGGAGTGTGTCTCAGGTTAGGGAATGCGCTTCCCTCTTGACGCATTTTGCCAAGACCCGCGGGATAGCGTTATTTATAATCGGCCACGTCACAAAAGAGGGGATGCTGGCTGGGCCGCGTGTCTTGGAGCATTTGGTCGATACTGTTTTGTATTTTGAAGGGGAACGGTATACGTCTTATAGGATCCTGCGTACGACCAAGAACAGGTTTGGCTCGACGAATGAAATGGGCGTTTTTGAGATGACGGCACAGGGGCTCCGAGAAGTGTCCAATCCCTCGGAACTATTCTTAATGGAACGACCTAAGGGGGCCAGCGGATCTGTGGTGACCCCTATACTGGAGGGAACACGTCCCTTTTTAGTGGAGATCCAGGGATTAGTCAGTCGGTCCACTTTCGGTATTATACGCCAGAAGGCTCAGGGATTTGATGCCAACCGCCTGGCGCTTTTAGTGGCTGTCCTGGAAAAGCGTCTGGAATTGAATTTGGCAGATAAAGATATTTTTTTGAATATCGTGGGGGGGGTCAAGATCATGGACCCGGCTGCAGATTTGGCGGTGGTTTTGGCGATTGCCTCGGCCTTGCTGGATCGAACAGTCCCTTATGATACGGTTGTTCTCGGCGAGGTCGGCCTTTCTTCCGAGGTCAGGAGTGTCAGCCAAATAGCTGTGCGTCTTAAGGAAGCCGTTAAGCTCGGCTTCCACCGCGCTGTTATCCCGAAGAACAATCTGGTGCGCCAGAGCGAGGATATTGGTCCGATAGAGATTGTGGCTGCTGATAGTGTTCGCGAGGCATTGGATTGGATGAAAAATAATTAAAAGGACAGCCCTAACAAACAAAAGGGGGATATATGACTTTATGGTTTATAAGGGTTTTTTTCCTTATCATTAGTACCTTTGTCGGGGTCTATATAGGTTCCATTCATTATTCTCCTGTTGTGGGTGCCTTTTTGGGGACCGCCGCTGGCATTCTTTTAATTGTTTTGGAGGCTCAGCTTAAATCAGTTTCCGTACGGGGTTTATCCAGCATGGTTTTTGGGTTGTTGTTAGGTGTTTTTATGGCCAAGTTGGTGGCCGATATTCTAAGTTTGCTGCCTTTGGGTGACTATGTCCATTCTGTTTCCCGGGTTATTTTGACTGTTGTCTTTTCATATTTGGGGGCGGTCATCGCCTTACGGGGTAAGGATGAATTTAACGTCATCATTCCTTATGTGCGTTTTAAGCGCCAGGAACTGGAAGATCAGATTATTATTCTGGATACAAGTGCGATTATAGATGGTCGCATTATTGATATTGCGAAGACAAATTTTGTGAATGGCCGCATTCTCATACCTCGTTTTGTATTGCAGGAGCTGCAACGCATTTCTGACTCGGATGATGATATAAAACGCCAGCGTGGGCGCCGGGGGTTGGATATCCTGCGCAGTATGCAGAATGATAGTTCTCTGGATATAAAAATTCATGATGAAGATTTGCCCCAGGATCAGGATGTTGATACAAAACTTATCAGGCTGGCAAAACTTATGGATGCTAAAATCTATACGTTAGATTTTAATCTGGGCAAAGTGGCTTCCTTACAGGGGATTGAGATCCTAAATATTAATGAATTAGTGAGTGCTGTCAAACCGGTTGTGTTCCCATCCGAGGAGATGCACGTCCGTTTGATCAAGGAGGGCAAAGAACCCAATCAGGCGATTGCGTACACTGACGATGGTACAATGATTGTTGTGGCAGATGCAGGGCATCTTATAGGTCAAGAGGCTCGCGTCACCGTTGTTTCGACGCTACAAACGCAGTCCGGGCGGATGATTTTTGCCAAGTTAACAAAATGAAAACACAGGTTATTCTTGCAGCTGGTGGCACGGGGGTGCGGCTGAATGCCGATGTTCCCAAGCCTTTAGCTTTATTAGGGAAAAAACCTTTATTTATATACGCGCTTAAGGTTTTTGAAAGATCCCGGGTTATCGACAGCATTATTGTTGTCTGCCCGAAAGCACATCGCAAACAGTTTGTTCAAGCAATCAATAAATTTGGTTTATCAAAAGTTGCCCAGGTCGTAGCTGGTGGGAAAAAGCGCAGAATTTCGGTATATAAAGGGCTTCAGGCCCTTGATGGGGATACAGACGTTGTCCTTATCCATGATGCGGCCCGGCCTTTTGTCCGCTTGGCGCTAGTGAATAAAGCTGTCCGGGCCTGCTATCAAGATAAGGCCTTAATTGTGGCTGTGCCGGTCAAGCCGACCATCAAGCGTATCGACGGAAAAAAGGGGGTGGTTGAGGCGACCCTGGATCGTCGGTTTTTATGGGAGGTGCAGACACCTCAGATTTTTCAAAAGGATTTAATCTTAAGGGCGCACGCACAATTAATGGATTATGAGGTGACGGATGATTCAGCCCTTGTTGAGCATTTAGGCCATCCTGTTAAAGTCATCAAGGGGTCTTATGACAATATTAAGATCACGACACCGGATGATCTGATCTTGGCAGAACATATATTAACAATCCGCAAAAAGAGAGGGTAATGTGCTACAAAAAGTCGGGTTGGGATACGATGTGCACCGTTTCATTAAAGGGAAAAAATTGTTTTTAGGTGGCGTTGAGATCCCTCATGGTCAGGGGCTTGAAGGGCACTCTGATGCGGATGTCGTTTTGCATGCGATCTGTGATGCTATCTTGGGGGCCCTGGGGAAAGGCGATATCGGTGAGCATTTTCCCAATACGGATATGCAATATAAGGACATCGCAAGTACGGAGTTATTGCGCAGGGTGCATCAACTGGTGCTCCGGGAAGGGTTTAAGATCAATAATATTGATACAGTGCTTATGGCCCAGGAACCAAATATCAAAGCATTCAAGCAGCAAATGAGGGGCCATATCGCCAAAACATTGGGCCTGGAACAAGATCGTGTGAACATCAAAGCGACCACCAATGAAGGGTTGGGTTTTGTGGGCCGTCGCGAAGGATTGGCTGCCCAGGCAACCGTGCTTTTGGCAAAGAAATAATCGCAGGAGGTAAAGATGGGATTCACTTTATTTTTAATACTGGTCGTTTTAATATTATGTGTGTTTATTTTATTTTCGGATGAGATTAAGGCTACTCAAAAACGGGATCCTGCCGCTCGCAATAGACTTGAGGTTATCTTACTGTATAGCGGACTCCATGCCATCGTAGCCTATCGGATAAGTAATTTTTTATGGCGCAAAAAAATTCCTTTGATACCTAGGGCCATATCGCAAATCGCCCGGTTCTTCACAGGCATTGAGATTCACCCGGGAGCGACCATCGGCTCCGGACTTTTTATTGATCATGGTATGGGGGTTGTGATCGGGGAGACAACTATCATAGGGGATCATGTGTGCCTGTTTCAGGGCGTGACGTTAGGTGGCACAGGTAAAGAAACAGGTAAACGACACCCGACCTTAGGAGATAATATCGTGGTTGGGGCCGGGGCCAAGATTTTAGGCAATATTAATATTGGATCGAATTCCTATATCGGGGCCAATGCCGTGGTGATCAAGGATACCCCGGCCAATTCGACGATTGTCGGGGTCCCGGGGAGGATCACCAAGCAAGAAGGCCGCAAGATCGACAACAAGATGGATCATATTCATGTATTGGACCCTGTGTGGCAGAGCATGAATGAATTAGAACAGAAGGTTAAGGATCTGGAAAAGAAATTGAAGATCAAATAAATGAAGGATGCCTATGTCTGTTGTGATCTATAATTCGCTTACTAAAAAGAAAGAACCCCTTGATGCGGAGGATGGTCAAAGTATCAAGATTTACTCCTGCGGGGTAACGGTGTATGACAAATGCCATATTGGGCATGCGCGCAGTCTCTATATTTTTGAGGTGATCCGGCGGTATTTAAAATTTCGAGGATATGATGTTAGGTTTGTGCGCAATATCACGGATATCGACGATAAAATTATCAACAAGGCCCAGGAGCTCGGTAAGGACTGGAAAGAAGTTGTGGATGACAATATTAAGGCATATCGGCAGGATCTCGATCGCCTTGGCATCCCTGAGGCGGATATCGAGCCACGGGCGACAGAGAATATCGATGTGATGCAGGATTATATAAAGGGCTTGATCCAGAAAGAGTATGCTTATGAGGTTGACGGGGATGTCTATTTTCGGGTACGTAATTTTAAGGACTACGGTAAACTTTCCGGACAGAGTATTGATGCTATGCAGGAAGCCGTACGGATTGATAAAGATGAAAAGAAGGAGGACCCGCTGGATTTCGCCTTATGGAAGAGATCCAAGGAGGGTGAGCCTTTCTGGCCGAGTCCTTGGGGTGAGGGCCGACCGGGCTGGCATATTGAATGCTCTTGCATGAGCCAGAAGCATTTGGACTGTCAGACCTTGGATATTCATGCCGGTGGCCGGGATCTTATTTTTCCTCATCACGAAAATGAGATAGCCCAGGCTGAGGCCTTTACTGGAAAATTGTTTGCGAAATGCTGGATCCACCATGGCCTCCTGACTATTAATGGCCAAAAGATGGCTAAATCACTTGGGAATTTTGTTACGATCGAGGACGCCGTTAAGGATTATGGGGCCAATGGCCTTAAAATGTTTTATTTGTCGTCCCATTATCGTAGCAATATTGATTTTTCTGATGATAAGATGGAAGAGGCCCAAAAAAGATTTGAACAGCTGGCTTTATTGATGAAAGATCTAAAAAGCGAGGACTTGGCTATCCGGGGCAGTGTTGAGGTCCCCTTGGTGCAAGATTTTCAGGCAGCGATGGATGATGATTTCAATACACCCAAGGCCTTAGGTGTTTTGTCTGAGATGATCCATTGGGCAAGGAAGTTGCTTGATAGCCATGATGAGGATAGAAAGTCCAAATTGCATGCGGCGATGACAGTTATTCAGCAGGTCGCGGAGATTTTCGGGTTGGAGTTCTTGGAGGATGCCCCTTTGAATGCCCGGGAAGAAAGCTTGATCGATGAACGCGCCTGGGCCCGTCAAAATAAAGATTATAGGAAATCGGATGAGATCCGGGATAAATTAAAGGACATGGGCATCATTGTTGAGGATACGCCACAGGGGCAAAAATGGAGACGGAAGTGAAGGGAACATTTATTACCTTTGAAGGGGCTGAGGGGTCTGGTAAGAGCACGCAGGCTAAGTTAGTCTGCGAATATCTTAGGGAAAAAAATAAGAAAGTTTTAGAGCTTAGGGAGCCCGGGGGTGTGCCTATTAGTGAGGCGGTTCGTAAAATATTACTTAATGTTAGAAATAAAGAAATGTATAGCCGTTGCGAAGTCCTTTTATATATGGCAGCCAGGGCCCAATTGGTTGATGAAGTCATACTGCCTACACTCAAGCGCGGCGGCATAGTCCTTTGTGATAGATATCTGGATTCGACCTTGGTTTATCAAGGCTGGGGAAACGGCGATAATATTGATGTGATCAAGGCCATTGGGCATTATGCGACACAGGGCCTCCAGCCGGATATGACATTGATATTTGATATAGATACACAAGAGGGCTTGAGACGTACAGGAAAAGTCAAAGACCGGATTGAGCAACGCTCTTTGCAATATCATCGTCGCGTTAGGAAGGGTTATTTGGAAATTGCCAAGCAGGAACCACAACGCATGAAGGTCATTAATGCCGATGGCAGAAGCAAGGAAGATATAAACAAGGAAGTTCTTTTATATATTGAACAGGTACTTCAATTGCGGTGACAATTACACAAATTCAGGAAAATAAGAACATTTTAATCCGGTTTGCCCGGCTGCATCAAAATGGGCGTTTAGCCCATGCGTATTTGCTAATAGGCCCTGCCTCCATCGGTAAAAGTGAAACGGCCCTCGCTATTGCCAAGTTGGTTAATTGTCAGGACAACGGAACGCTGGCTCAGGATACTTACTGTGGTGTTTGCCCGTCGTGTTTAAAGATCGATGGCGGTAACCACCCGGATGTTTTACTTATTGACTCCGGGGGGGAGTCCTCGATTAAGATCGCACAGATCAGGGATTTAATAAGTCGCAGCCAATTGAGGCCTTATGAAGCCAAGAAAAAGGTCTTTATCATCAAAAATATCGAGGAGTTGACGTTGCAGGGCAGCAATGCCTTGTTAAAGACCCTTGAGGAACCTCCGGCTGATAGTTTGCTTTTATTGACGACTTCGGTCCTGGAGAAAAATCTGGGAACAATTCGGTCCCGTTGTCATGCGGTTTACTTCTTCGCGCAACCTTATGGTGAGCTAAAGACTTCTTTGCAGAAGACTCTTGGGCTTAATGAATCCCGGGCCCATTTTTTAGCCCATTTTGCAGAAGGCTTCCCGGGACGGGCTCAATTATTTCAGGATGAAGATGTTTTTACGGTTCAAAACCAAATTCTTGATCAACTGGTCATTAAGAAGAAATATGTCACGTTTTTGAAGTCGCGTACCAGTGACAAGGATCAGATTAAGTTAATATTGAATGTGCTGTTAAGTTGGTATCGGGATCTGTGCTTGCTGAAGAATGGCGTGCCTGAGGAACATGTTGTTCATCGAGACAGGGTGGATGAACTTAAAAAACACCTTAGTAAATATTCATTTGATCAAATTCAAGACATCCTGGCAGCCATTGTCCGTACGAATAAATTATTGGAAGAGAATCTTAATATTAAAATTTCATTGAATATCTTAATGGAGAAAATATGGCTAAGATCATAGAAGTCCGGCTTGGAGAATACCGTCCGGTTTATAAATTTGATATGAATGATGTGCCGTGTACCCGAGGGGATACCGTTATATTAGAGGTCTCCAAAGGGATGGAAGTGGGGTTGGTGATATCGGAAATCCCGCGCGAAGCCGAAGATAAGAAAGAACAGATCATGGGCAAAGTGGTGCGCCGTGCCACTGAGGGCGACTGGAACCAAATTGGTAATAACCGCCAGAAGGCCATCGATGCGATCAATACCTGCATTAGAAAAATAAATGATCGCCGCTTGGAGATGAAGATTGTCCAGGCCGAATTCACCTTTGATTCCAGCAAGATCATATTCTTTTTTACTGCCGACGGGCGTGTTGATTTTCGCGCTTTGGTTAAGGATCTAGCCAAGATATTCCGGGTGCGCATAGAGCTTAAGCAGATTGGGGTGCGTGACCGTTCGAAAATCGTCAGCGGTTATGGTGTATGTGGCCGTGAATTGTGTTGTTCTTCCTTCATCAAGAACTTTCATCCCTTATCGATAAAAATGACCAAAGAACAAGCGTTACCTTTAAATCCGACACGCATTTCCGGCGTTTGCGGTCGCATCAAATGTTGCATGGCCTATGAATTTTTTGCTTACCGGGACCTATCTAAAAATTTGCCTAAAATCGGAGATAGGATCACAACCCCACAAGGTAAGGGGAGGGTCAAGGATGTCAACATCCTCAGGCGCTGGGCGGTTGTCGATTTGGGGGAAGGAAAGACCACGAAAGTGGTTTTTGATCAGGATGATGGATAGAAAATTTTACGTTACAACACCAATCTATTACGTCAATGATAAACCCCATATCGGTCATGCCTACACGACTATTTTGGCTGATGTGTTGGCCCGATTTCACCGTAATCTGGGAGAGGATGTATTCTTTTTGACCGGGCTTGATGAACACGGACAAAAGGTCCAGCAGGCAGCTGACAAGCGCCATATGGCCCCCCAAAAACATTGTGATGATCTAGCGCCCAGGTTTATCAATCTTTGGAAGAAATTAGAGATTCAAAATGATGATTTTATCCGGACAACCCAACACAGGCATAAGCAGATTGTCCAGAAAGCTCTGCAGTTGATTTTTGATAAAGGGGACGTGTACGCCGATGAATATGAAGGCTGGTATTCCGTAGCTGAAGAGCGCTTCATTACCGAAACCGACGTCCAAAGCGGGAATTTTCGTGATGTTAAAAAGATAAAAGAAAAGAATTATTTCTTCAGGATGAGCACCTATCAGGATGCCCTCGTTAAATACATTGAGGATAACCCCGGTTTTATTCAGCCAGCCCATCGCCGCAACGAAATCCTTGGCTTTTTAAGAAAACCGCTTGGCGACTTGTGCATTTCCAGGCCTAAATCACGGTTGGCTTGGGGTATTGAGTTGCCGTTCGATAAAGAGTATGTGACCTATGTTTGGTTTGATGCCCTTTTAAATTATCTTACCGCACCGGGTTATTTCAGTAATGACGAGTCGTTTAAGAAATGGTGGCATGATGCCGGAGCCGTCCATTTGATCGGCAAGGATATTCTCACCACGCATTGTGTGTTTTGGCCAACGATGCTGATGGCTTTAGGGCTGCCTATGCCCAAAACGGTCTTGGCCCATGGGTGGTGGATGGTGGGGGCGACCAAAATGAGCAAGTCTTTGGGGAATATCGTAGATCCCCTTGATCTGATTGATAACTATGGAGTTGATGCGGTTCGATTTTTTTTGATGAAAGAAATGGTTCTTGGGCAGGATGCCAATTTTACCGTCGAGCTTTTTATTAAAAGTTATAATAGTAATTTGGCCAATGATTTTGGTAATCTTTTGAACAGGGTCAGCGGGTTGATCACAAAATATTTTGATGGGATCATTCCCGACCCAGATGACAAGGATACAGAAGAAGAAAAGAAAGTCAAAGCGCAAGCAACACAATTATCGGTATTGATCGAAGAGAAGATCAGTCATTTTAAGGTGGATGAGGCGATAGAGCAGATCATGATGCTTATTTCACAGGCCAATAGCTACCTAGAAAAGCAAGCTCCTTGGAAAGTAGCCAAGACTGATTTAAAGCGCGCCGGGACGATTCTCTATACGGCTACTGAAGCCCTGCGCTTAAGCGCTTTGGCCTTAAGTCCGGTCATGCCACAAAAAACAAAGCAAGTCTTGGATGTTTTGGGGGCTTGTGATGCTGCCAAGCAATGGGGTGGGTTACAACCCAAGGTCAAGTTGCAAGATCACGAAGCCTTATTCCCGAGGATCGAAGTCCCGAAAAATGAATGAATATAATAGATTATGTCCATCGAAACCATCAAGTGGGTCAATAATTCGGTTAAGATCATTGACCAGACTAAACTTCCATTAAAATTAGAATATATTTATTGCCGGGATACCAAGACATTATGGCATGCCATCAAACGTCTGAGTGTGCGCGGGGCCCCTGCGATCGGGGTTGCCGCCGGTTTCGGTGTGCTTTTAGGCATCAAGGACTTCCGTGGTCGGGATCGTAAAAAGTTTATCCAGCATTGTCATCAACTATGCAAGTTTATTGGCTCATCGCGGCCGACAGCTGTGAATTTGTTTAATGTGCTTGATGCCATGAAGCAAGTCATTACGGTCAATCCCCAAGCCACGGTGGCGCAACTTAAACAGTTGCTCAAAAAAAGAGCTATGGACATTTACGAAGAAGATAGACGGGTGAACCGGCAGATGGGCCAGTGGGGTGCGCGTTGTATTAAGTCTGGGGATACTATCATGACTATATGTAATGCTGGGGCCTTGGCAACAGTTGATTACGGGACGGCGTTGGGCGTTATGTATAGCGCTAAAGGTGCCGGCAAGAAGTTTAAGGTTTATTCTTTAGAGACCCGTCCTCTTTTGCAGGGAGCCCGTTTGACAGTTTGGGAGTTATTACGCGAACGGATAGATGTCACGCTCATTTGTGACTGTATGGCGGCAACGGTCATGAAGGACATGCATATCAAGGCCATTTTTACGGGTGCTGACAGGATCGCGGCCAACGGTGATGCGGCCAATAAGATCGGGACATTGAGTCTGGCTGTTTTGGCACGGCATTTTAAGATACCTTTTTATGTGGTGGCTCCCCGCTCGACTTTTGATATGAAAATTAAAAGCGGTCAACAGATCCCCATCGAAGAAAGGGCTCCAGAAGAGGTCGTGCATCTGGCTGGCATACGCACCGCGCCTAAAAAGGTCAAGATATTTAATCCTGCATTTGACGTGACGGATCATACGTTGATTACGGGCCTTATTACGGAGTACGGGATTATTCGCCCACCATATTACAAGAATATACACAGTGTTTTTGGGGACCATGACTAAAACCCTTTCTCATATTGGCGAATTCGGCCTGATCGAATATATCCGTAAAAATGTTTTTAATCCACCTGGGGTTATTAAAGGTATTGGCGATGATACAGCGGTCTTGGATGTTGGGGCTAAGGAATGGATTCTCTTGACGACGGATACCTTGGTCGAAGGTGTTCATTTTAAAAGCTCGGATGTCCCTGAATGGATCGGGCATAAGGCTTTAGCCTGCAATATTAGTGATATTGCCGCCATGGGGGGGCTGCCCAGTTATTGTGTCATCTCGTTGGCGGCGCCCAAGGCTACTCGTATTGCGAAGATTGAGGGTGTTTTTAAAGGGATCCGCACCCTAGCCGGGAAATATGCGATTGGCATTGTCGGCGGGGATACGGTTAAGGCCCGTCAGTTAGTGATTAATGTTGCACTATTAGGTAAGGTGATCAAGAAAAATTTGGTGATGCGTTCTGGGGCCAAGAAAGGGGATCATATTTTTGTCACTGGGCCATTAGGACGTTCATGGGAGGCTCAGCGGCATTTGCGCTTTGAGCCGCGGCTTAAACAAGCCCGATATTTGGCAGACCACGTTAAGCCAAGTGCGATGATCGATATTTCAGACGGGCTAGCTGCGGATTTAGGGCATATTCTTAATGAGAGCCGAGTCGGGGCTGAGATCGTCGCAAGCCAAGTGCCGCTACATGGCAAGGCCACCATCAAAAACGCGCTTTATGATGGAGAGGATTTCGAGCTTATTTTTACGCTGCCGCATGCCAAAGCAAAAAAATTAAAAGCTTGCGCTGCTTGCCCTTTTGTCTTCTATGAGATTGGCTTGATTACAGGTAAAAGGAATAAGCTCTCCATGCTTGATACAAGGGGCTTGTTACAAAAGATAAAGGGTAAAGGATTTGAACACTTTTAAGGTGCATACAGATTCACCCCAACAGACGATACGCCAGGGGAAACATTTGGCGCATTTCTTGCGGCCTGGTGATATTGTCTGTTTATTTGGAGACCTGGGCAGCGGCAAGACAACTTTTGTTAAAGGGTTGGCAGAGGGTTTACGCATTAAAAAGGCTAGGGTTGTAAGCCCTACGTTTGTTCTTATGAATATCTATGAAGGCAAACTTCCGTTATATCATTTTGATTTTTATCGTCTTAATGAAGTAAGTGAGATTGCCCTCTTGGGATATGAAGAGTTTCTGTATGGACAGGGGATCAGTGTTATCGAATGGGCCGAAAGGTTTAAGGATTTGATGCCCAGGGAAAATGTGTCAATTTATTTTGTGCATAAAGGCGCCCATGAGCGTGAGCTAAGATTTAACGCGAAAGGTTATAGATATAAAAACATCGCCCGACAGAAATTTTAATGATGAAGATATTGGCTATTGAAACATCCACGAAGAATTTCAGCCTGGCGGTTGCTGATGGCAATAAAATTCTTCGGTCCCGTAATGTGGTTCTAAAGAATGTCTTGTCGTCGTCGATAATTCCATCGATTAAGAAGATATTGGATGCGAGTTCTCTTTCGTTGAAACAGATAGACGGCTTTACAATCGGCTTGGGGCCGGGCTCATTCACCAGCCTGAGGGTGGGGCTGGCTACGGTCAAGGCCTTTGGGTTTGCGACCGGCAAGCCCGTTGTTGGCATTCCCAGTTTGGATGTGCTGGCCATGAACCTTGTGCCCGAGAGACCTGGGGTGATTTGTTCTCTTTGTGATGCCAAGCGCAACCTTGTCTATGCGTGCTGTTATCTTTCTTTCGGCGGGAAACTGAGAAGAAAAACGCCCTATCTGTTGACTCCTATAGAGGATCTTTTGAAGAATATTGATGGGGAGGCTTCCTTTCTTGGAGATGCCGTTGATCTTTATCGTGATCGGATAGAGGATCGGGCAACAAAAAATCATAATTTTAAGCCTTTCTTCGCTGATGCAAAAAAAAGGTTCCCTCTCGCCAAGAATTTGATACCATTAGCATGGGAACGGTTTGAAAAGAAGAAGGCCGATCCTGTCGATAAACTCGTGCCGCTTTATTTATATCCTCATGACTGCCAAATAAGAAAATGAAAAATAATTATATTACATGGGTTGAGGTCGATCTAAGAAACGTCCGTCATAATTTTCGCATCATTCGTGATCTTGCCTTACGTCAATTCAGGCATACGCCTTCTCATAAAAAGATCCCCCCCAGCAAGCGTAAGTGCCCGGAAATTTTGGCTGTGATCAAAGCGGATGCCTATGGACATGGTATGGCCAAGGTGGCTGGCGTTCTGAACAAAATGGGGGCCGGGGCTTTTGGTGTTTCTGATGTGCGTGAGGGTAAGGCCTTAAGGAAAATCGGTATTAAAAAAACGATCTTGCTTTTGGAAACCCCGTTACCCGTATATGCCAAAGAAGTCATTGATTATAACCTGACGCCAACGGTGTGTACCTTAGCCTTGGCTTCGGCCTTAAATAATCAGGCCAAAAAGATCAATCGACAAGTCGATGTCCATATCAAGGTGGATACAGGGATGGGGCGTTTGGGGGTCCTAACCAGAGATGCTGAGGAATTTATCAGCCAGATAATGCGTTTTTCCCATGTGTCCTTAAAGGGGATTTATACCCATTTTCCCTTGGCCGATACGAATAGTGATTTTACCAACAAGCAGATCGCGCAGTTGGCTGATTTGATTAGACGGCTTGACCGGCAGGCCAAGATCGTTCCTTTTGTGCATGCGGCGAATAGTATGGGTTTAGGGGCCTATAAGACACAATTGTTTAATTTGGTCAGACCCGGACTTATGCTGTATGGTTTATATCCCAGCCCATCCTTGAAGCGAAAAATAAAATTGAAACCTGCCATGAGTGTTAAGACACGCATCATTTTTATCAAGCAGATACCCAAAGGTCAGGGTGTCAGCTATGGGCACGTGTTCAAGGCGCCCAAGGACATGCGTATTGCTATTTTGCCGATAGGATATAATGATGGATATTTCCGCTGCCTTTCCAATAAGGCCCAGGTTTTAATTGACGGCAAAAGATGTCCGGTCTTAGGTCGCGTGACAATGGATCAGATCATGGTTGATGTCTCCCGTATTAAATCGCCCCAGATCGGTATGCAGGTCACCTTGTTAGGGAAAGAAGGGAAGGAAGTTATCACTGCCGATGAATTAGCCTGCCAGGCGCAGACTATTAATTATGAAATCGTCTGTAGTTTGGGTAACCGCTTGCCTAGGATATATACGGGTTGAGTTTTTGACCTTGTATATGTATGTCATTTATGCAAAAAAGAAAACACCTGATTTTTTTGGGTCTCATCCTTTTAATTAATTGTATCGTCTTTTCAGCTTCCCTGTATCATCCCGCCCGTTCGGATCAAGTCGCCTACCTCATAGACAGCGCGCATTGCCATAATTTTAATGAGCTGGTTGGACATTCTTATTCATTTAACCGAACCCGTCAATATATGGCCGGTGACCGATTCTTATTCAGGCCTTTATTCTTTACGGTTTTGTCATTGGAACAAACCTTTTTTGGTTACGATTTTCGCTATTGGCAGGTCACCGGTTTTTTGTTGCATTTAATTGTGCTGTGTTTGTTGCTGAGAATCATGTTTATGCTTAAGCCGCATTGGCTAGCTTATATTCTGGTTTTTCATTTCTCGGTTTTTTCCGCCGGGGCAGAGATGGTCATTTGGCATCATGTGCATGGTTATTTGATATTTGTCATATTAATATTGTTGGCCTTTAAAGATTTTTTAAAGTATAGGGAAAATAATTATTCGGATGATAAATATGTGCGCCGCATGTTTTTGTATTTATTGTTGGCTATCTTTTTCCTGGAATTTGGTATTATATGCTGTTTTTTATTTTTTCTGGCAGTTGTTGTCAGCGCGGATAGATCTAAATTTGTTAAGCATGCCATGCTGCTTGCGCCTGTTGTAATATTCGCTTTAGTAAACCTTGTGGATTGGTATATTCATTATCCCGGCGGCTCACTTTTGGGGTTGGAGACTGTATCCTTTTCATGGAAAGCCTTTCTTAAAGAATATATATTTTTGATCGATATGGCACTTATATTGCCTTTTATCCCGGCCATGACGTCACTTGTTTTACGTGAGCGGACAATATTGACCCTGAACCTTAATGGTTCATCAGGAATTAGTGCATTCTTTAATCTTATAGCGATAATGCTGATCTTTTTGCTTGTGGCCTTGTGGCTATACTTTCTTTTTAAAAACATAAATGCCTATAGGAATCATTCGGGATCTCAAACCTTTCTTATGCAGCGGCTTAAAATTCCTGGAGTTTTGACAATATGCACGGCCGGTATATATATATTATTGATTCTTGGCGCTCGGACCTTTTCAAAACATCCACAATACATACGGTATAATTTGTACCACTTATATATAATTTGGGTCTGGTTGACGATGGGTATTTATATCGGTTTTACGCTGATGGTGGAGAATTTTACAGCACCGCAGCGAAAAATTTTGTGTATTTGTTTTGCATGGATATGTGTGATAACAGGCACTATAAATGCTGCTAAATTATTTACGTATAATCAATCTGTAAAGAATACGTATAGGTGGTGGGGGCGCTATATTAATGACCTGAGCCATTTTATCGAACAACATAAAAACGAACAGGATTTTTCGTATGAGTGGTTTTATCGTTATCGCGGTGGGCATATGGTTCATATAAAGATCAAGGATACAGAAAAAAAATTAAGTGGGTATATCAGCGATTTGATTTTTGAGAAATATAAAAAGAGACATGATCCAAAATATTTTCTTATTTACCTGCCTCAGGGCGGCATCGTGAGTTTTAAAGATCCTGCTTCGGCCCAAGAGTATCTTGCGACGCACAAAATTTTATAGCTTTATTTTAGAAGTTTATCTTGATGATGAAGTACGCCATCCCGCAAAAGATAAGAGGCGCCAGCCAGGCAGATAATACCGGGTCAACAATCCCGCCTTTGCCAAGGGCCAATCCCACGGCATTGAAAAGATAATAAAAGAATCCGATCCCGATCGCGATGGCCAGGGCCATAAACGTTTGGGCCTTGCGTGAGCCGCTCATCAGGACAAAGGGGAGCCCTACGAGGAGAATGACAAAGTTCCCGAAGGGGAATGAGATTTTTTGGTGCAGATCGACGCGCAGGTTGTTGACCGCCCTTTGCGCGCCGCTGTTAGAAAATCTTCGTATATATTCATTGAGCTCCCTGATGTTCATCGTTTCAACATTGAGGCGTTGTTTAAGGAAGTCCTGGGGGGTGGCCCTGATATCGAATAATTTTTCCTCATACACCTTTATAGCCTGTGGTCCGGATAGAACTCCTGTATATTCGGTGATATGGCATTTTTGGAGTTTCCATAAATATTTTGAGCTCATGCCGCTCCAGATCCCTTTTAAGGCAACAATTTTTCTTATGGGACGCTGGTCCTTGGAGAATTCGATAATTGTTATGCCATGTAACTCATCCTTATTGGGATCGAAGGTGTCAATATAATAGAGGCGGTTTTCTTGTCCATAAAAAGTTAGATCTGTAATGTTGGCTTGTTTTTTGCGCTTGCGGTCGATAGCCAGCATTAAATTTTCATTTTTTAATTCTTTTAATTTTTCCTGTGAGTCGGGGACGATCCCTTCATTAAGCGCAAAGAGAATGGCGGCAACGACAAGGCCGAAGCAAAGGGCCGGCTTGCTGATCTGCCAGAAACTCATGCCGCTGGCGCGAAGCGCAATCACCTCATTATGGGTGTTTAGATTGGCAAAAGTGAAAAGTACCGCAATGAGGCAGGCCATGGATGCCAATTGGACCATGATAAATGGCATGGAAAGCAGGTAATATTGGGCGATGATCTTCATGGAAACTTGACGGTCAATGAATTCATCAAGATTGCAGGCCGAATCGATAAGGATATACAGAAGAGAAAAGATCAGCACCGTTACCAGAAAGGTGACGATTATATTTTTGGTGATATACCGGTCGAGTATTTTCATGTTATTGATTAAATAACTTAATATTTAATGCCAAAGCGACTGTCCCGGCAATTATATTGGGAATCCACATGATGATGGCCGGGGAAACGATTTGTTCAATACTTAGGGCCTCGGCCCCTAAGGTTAACAGATAATAGGCCGCAGCGCAGATGATGGCAAACATAACATTGGCGGTCTTACCCCGTTTGTTGGTGATGGCCGCGATGGGAAATCCCAGCATGATAAAGATCAAGGGGGAGAAGGCCCACGTTATCCTTCGATAAAATTCTGTCTCCAGACGGATAGCATCTATCGAATATTGTTTCTCCAGCCGGGTTTTTTCCTCTAAAAGTTCTTTAAGCGTCATGCTCTTGGGTTTTTTGTCGATCTTGGTCCTTTTTTGGGCCAGATCCAATGTGATGAACAATGTTTTAAAATTGAGTTTGTAAAAATTGTTGGGATTATTCATGTCCGGTTCATCCGATGTCCCGTCGATGAGTTTCAGGATGACTTTTTCCTCACTGGGGACGGCGGTGAACTCACCGCGTTGAGCTATGATGGTGCGGGTCGGTTTGTCATCTGGTTGCGGTTGATAAATAGTGACATTGAATAATTTGTTATCAATAATTTTGTGGATGAACAATACCTGATTTTCGAAAGAGGTGATAAAGATGCCCGGTTCCAAAAGGGCCGTGGGATTCTTGACGCCTAGATTTTTGAGTTTTTTGCGTTGCTCATGATGGGCATAAGGTATCAGCCGGTCATTGAGGATAAAAGTCAGAAGGCTGAAGATCAACCCAATAAAGATCAAGGGATACAGGATGCGTGAGAGGTATATGCCGCTGGCCCGCAGGGCCAAGATTTCGTTGTCCGCGGACAGGCGGCTGAAAGCCAGGATCACACTGACAATACAAGCTATGGGCAAGGTATACCCCAGCAGGACGGGGATGTAAAGGATGAAGATAGAACCCACGGTCGATAAACTAACGCCTTTATTGATGACCATATGGGCCAATTGGATCAAATTGCCCAGAAGAAAAACACAGGTCAAGGCACTTAAGGCCACCAAAAAGGGGATAACGCATTCACACAGGATATAATTTCGGATTATTTTCATCTAAGGGAATCAAACCCTTTCCATCTCGTCGGGGCTTGCAGTGATAGATAAGGTTAGGGCCGCAACATGGGCCGCTCCATGTGCCTTTAAAATACGGGCGGCTTCGGATAGTGTTGCCCCCGTTGTCAACAGATCGTCAACGATTAATATATTTTTATCAATAATGTTATTATGATGGTTTATTTTAAAGGCAGCCTTAATATTTGTCCAGCGTTCTTTTTGACTTAACCTGGCCTGGTATCTTGTGTTACGTCTTCTTTGCAGGCTATTGGTTTCACAGGGAATAGTATGGTCATAGGATAGCATTTGAGCTATTAAAAGGGATTGATTGTATCCGCGTTCGCGCAGGCGTACGGGATGTAAGGGGATGGGGATGATAAGATCAAATTGACTGATGGGGATGAGATAAGTATCTATGAATTCCGTAATGAATTCATAGAAAATATATCTTAAGGAGGTCTTATTTCCATATTTGAATAAATGGATCATCTGGCGCATGGTATCGTTATATAAGGTTGCCGCCCAAGCCCGATCGAAATAATAATGCGTTTTAATACAAGAGGGGCAATACAGCCCTCTTAGGTTTTCTGTCGGACGCGAACACTTTCGGCAGAATGGGGGGCGGTTCATGTGAATTTTGGATTGGCATTGATAACATATGTGATAGTTCCCGTTTATATTCATTAAGGGGGCATGGCATAAAAGACACAATCTGGGATAAAGGAGGTCCATGGCCCCGTGTAGAATTTTTAGTATATGCAAAGCGGAATTTTTTTTCAAAAAGGGTGGCATGAAGAATTATGGCGGGAAAGGGAGAGGATAGTGGTATCCTAACATCAACCTTTATTTTCTGTCAACTCAATTTAATATGGCTTGAAGTGTGCCGGGAATGTACGTATAATATTTTGAATGTTAAATGGGGGCTGGAATATGAGAGGAATACTTAATGTTTTTATACTAGTCTTTGTTGTCTTGGCTTTTTTATGCGGTATAAGCGAAGCGTTTTTGTATGAAATCAATATTCTCAACAAGGAAGCGATCAAAAGTCTTTCTGATGAGGCCTTGATAGATGCCTATATCGACGTTATTGTCGAGCTCGAGGCCGCTCGTACGTTTCACCAAACGTCGGGATTTGGCAAAAAGAGCGAATATGAAAAGTACAAAAAGATTTTGAGATACAGGACGTATCTTATTATGGAGATCAATAATCGCGAACTCAAAGTTCCGGCTATGTCTTATTAGAGAGGATGGAATATGCAAGAGATATCAATTCAGGACGCCCAACGGAAGTTATTTGGTGTTCTTAAAGAAAAGGCCTTTTTTAAAGAGAAAATTATCTTGTCATCCGGTAAAGAGAGTGATTATTACATGGATGCCCGTCGGGTAACCTTAAGTTCCCAAGGGGCCTATCTAAGCGCAAGAATTATCTTGGATATGGTCAAAAATGATCAGTATGCGGCTATCGGCGGTCCAACTCTGGGGGCTGATCCCATTTTGGGGGCCCTTGGTGTATTGGCCCATGAGGGCGGTAAGACCCTTAATACCTTCATCATTCGCAAGGCACCCAAGGCCCATGGTAAACAGCAGCAGGTTGAAGGGCCATTGTTGCATGAAGGGGATGAGGTGATCCTTATTGATGATGTCGCCACGACCGGCAAGGCCTTTGTTCAATCCATTGATGTTTTAACACAAATGAACATCAAAGTTATCAAAGCCATTTGCCTTGTGGATCGGGAGGAAGGCGCCAGCGAGGCCTTGGCGCAAAGGGGCTGCGCGCTGATATCCATTTTTAAGGCCCAGGAGTTTTGGGAAGAATAGTATATGCCTCCAATCATACTTGCCTCAGCATCAACCCAGCGCAAAAAATTGCTGCAATTAACAGGCCTGCCGTTTAAGGTCCAGGTCAGTCATGCCAAAGAAAGTAACAGGATCAGCACCACGTGTGAAGCCCTTGTTAAACATAATGCCCTTTTAAAAGCACGGGACATAGCGGCGCGGCATCAACAAGGGATCATTATTGCCGCGGATTCCGTGGTTTATCTCGGCGGCAAAAGGATCATAGGTAAGCCCAAGGACCTTAAAGATGCCAAGCGTATTCTCAAGATCCTTTTTTCACAGCCGCATTGGGTTTATACGGGGGTGGTTGTGATGGATGCCAAAGACGGAAAAAGAAAGGTTGCCTGCGAAAAAACAAAGATCTACATGGTTCATCTGTCTGATGAGGAAATCGGGCGTTACCACAGGTATATGCGGCCTACGGATAAGGCCGGCGGCTTCGATATCGAAGGGCGGGGGGCTTTGTTCATCCGTCGTATTGAGGGATGTTATACCAATGTGATCGGGCTGCCTATGGCCAGGTTACGGGTGATGCTAAAGAGTTTTGGTGTTTCTGTCTTATGAAAAATAAAAATTTTTTGATATTATCATTGCCGTTGCTTATTTTTTTAACAGGGTGTGCCACGGAATATAACCTTGCTACCGGGCAGCAGGAGACCTTGATGTATGGCACAGAGAAAGAGGTCAAGATAGGGGATGCCGTCGCTAGACAGGTGGAAAGTCAATTTGATGTGGTTGGTGATGTGGCAATCAACCAGCGGGTGGAGGCGATTATGGACCGGATCAGCGCGGTTGCTGATCGCAGGGATTTGGTATACACGATCAGGGTGCTCGATGATGATGCCATCAACGCGGTCAGTTTACCGGGTGGCTATGTGTACCTTTTTAAAGGGCTGGTTGATAAGGTCAAGAGCGATGATGAACTGGCGGGGGTAATTGCCCACGAGGTTGGCCATATTACGGCCAAACATGCCTTAAAGCGGCTGCAAGCGTCTTATGGCTTTTTATTGCTTCAGGTTGCTGCCATGGAATCCGGGAGTTCGGATGCCGTCTATGGCGTTAATGTCCTTTATACAACTGTTTTCTTGGCGTATTCCCGCCAGGATGAATATGAGGCCGACCGTCTGGCGGTCAAGTATACGCAGAAGGCCGGTTATGATCCGGCCGCCATGCGGAATGTGCTTGAACTGTTGAAGGAAGAAAATGCCAAGCATTTAAGGCCGATCAGTTATTTTCGAACCCATCCATATATGAATGAGAGGATCGCGGCCCTTAATAAGGAAATACAGGGACATATGAAATTCCGCGATTACCTGAATTTAACCGGAAATGAATTATAGATCAGTCCTCCCAATCAAGAATGTACCCCGTATATGCATCCAAGTCATTTTATTAGGGGCTTGTGTTTTTATATCTACAGGGTGCTATCCCACCTTAAAGACCAATCAGGTATGTTATAAGGGTGATTGTATCGAGGTTGAGGTGGCCAATACCCCTGAGTCTCTTGTCAGGGGCCTGCAGTACCGTATGGACCTGGAAGAAAACCAGGGCATGCTTTTTATTTTTGAGAATAGCGGCTGTCATAGTTTCTGGATGAAGAATACCTTGATCCCGCTGGATATCATCTGGCTGGATGAAAACAAGCATGTTGTCCATATTGAGTATAATCTTCAGCCATGTATCGGTGATTTTTGCCCCAGTCATACGCCTCGATGGGATGCCCTCTACGTCTTGGAGGTCAATGCCGGCAAAGTAGCCCAGTGGCACCTGGCCTTGGGGGACAAGCTTACCATCCATTTGAAATCGATCGATTATACACCATCGGATTCTTGATAGTATGGCTTTAAGTTTTAAAATGTTTTAAGATGAAATTTTAGGAAAGATTTAAGGCCGCTTCCATGATGGTTTCGCTTAAGGTGGGATGGGGATGGATTATTTTGCCTAATTCTTGGGCCGTCAGGCCTTTTTCGATCGCCAAGACACATTCAGCAACCAATTCTCCGGCATCAACGCCGACGATGCCTACCCCTAATATTTTTTGAGTTTTTTTATCAATGATAAGTTTCGTTAGGCCATCCGTGCGGTTTAGGGTGGCTGCACGTCCCGAGGCCAGCCACGGGAACTTAGCGATGTCAACCTTAACGTTTTGTTCTTGGGCTTCTTTTTCTGTTAAGCCACACCAGACAATCTCGGGATCTGTGTAGACAACAGAGGGGATGACTTTAGGCTCAAAGACGGTGTCCTTACCGTTTGCAGCTTCAGCCGCCACAAAGCCTTCATGATAAGCTTTATGGGCCAGCATGGGCTGTCCGGTAATATCCCCGATGGCGAATATGGTGGGTTCGGCTGTTTGGCGGTTGGGGGCGACTGTGACGAATCCTTCGGGGGTAGTTTTAATTTTGGTGTTCTCAATTCCCAGATCAGCTAGATTTGGCTTGCGGCCGATGGCGATCAACACCTTGCCAAACTCTGCCTGAGAATCAAGACCGTCTTTATCCTGAAAATGAGCGGTGATGCTGTTGCGGTTTTCATCAAATTTGACGACTTTTGTATTCAGTTTGATGGCTTCTAATCGTTTGTTGAGACGGCGCTTTAAAATACTAATAAAATCTTTATCAATCCCCCCTAAAAGTTCAGGCAGCATTTCCACCACCGTAACTTGAGAGCCTAATTCGCTGTAAATACACGCAAATTCAAGTCCAATATAGCCACCACCAACAATTAGAAGTCTCTTAGGGATAGTGCTTATATCCAAAGCCGAGGTTGAGTTGAGAAAGTTTTTTGATGACGGAACAAATGGGAGCGTTGTGGGCTGAGACCCGGTCGCGAGGATGGCTTTTTCGAATGAGATCTCTTCCTGCCCGTTTTCTGTTTGGATAATAGCCGCTTGGGGACTGATAAGTCTGGCATGGCCTTGGATGAAGCGTACCTTTTTTTTCTTGGTCAGGAATTCCAATCCGGTTTTCAGTTTGGTGACGACTGAATCTTTCCAGGCATTGATTTTTGTCGTGTCAACGGTGATATGGGTGCATTCGATCCCTATATCCTTGGCCTCCTTAGCGTCGGCAATGATTTTGGCCGCATGCAAAAGGGCCTTGGTCGGTATGCATCCTTGAAGCAGGCATGTGCCGCCGGGGGTTTTTTCTTTGTCCACCAGCGTGACCTCCAGGCCCAGGTCCGCGGCACGAAAAGCCGCGTTGTAGCCTCCAGGGCCGCCGCCGATAACGAGCAATGATGTTTTGACTTTTTCTGCGTTCATTTTTTAATTGAGGCACTAATTTAAGATCGGGATATTATAGCATCATTTCTTTATTTTTGTCATTTTATACAAGCCAATTCTTTTAAGATGCAGGCGAGTAGAGCCGGCGCGCCACGCATCAATAATTTTTTCTCCGATCAACTGAAAATGAAAGTTGTCAATCAAATAATCATTATATGATTTGTCCAGATCCTCTGCCGCCATCACAGTCGATGTTATATACAGGGGGATGTTTTGTTCGGTTAATTTATCGATGGAAGCTTTAAATGCCCTGAACGATTCGTTCTTAAGTTCGTAAGTATAGAAGGGAAACCCTATTGCATTCCGCTGGCTGATATGTTTCACAAAGATGGAAGTATTATTGATAATGGAAGCATTTTTTTCGGTGACTTGTCCAATCCAACGATAGAAATCTATTGTGGGCGTATGTTTATGGCGAAATGAAAGCACGGGATAGGTTGTGGTTAAAAAGCAGGTAAGGGCCAAAAATCCTATAATGCCAATAGCACAACCGTTGAGAAGCTTGTTTTTTTTATAAAAACAGGAGGCAAAATGCCCTATGCAAATGGCAATCGGTATTGAGGCAATTAAAAAATATCGTGGCCGGCATATGCCTAATCCGCCGAATGATAATAAAGGGACAATAAACCATAAAAAGAGAACGATGGATACGCGGGAGTTTCGCTTAAAGATTTGATAAGCGCCTATTGAAAAAATAGCAAAAGTAAATAAGTTATTGGTGGGGATGAGAAAAAAGAAGAAGTTTCTAAGACTTATCAATGAGTAATATTTGATGGGATCAAAAAGGTTGTTTTTCAAAGCGACCAAAGGGTTTTCTGTCATTTGGCTGTGAGTTGTTAAGGCCGGGAGATAGAAAACAAGAAGGATAGCGGCGGTTAATAGCGAGTATCTGAAAAGGCGGGGTAGTTGTTTATGAATAATTTTTTTTTGTGTGTTTAGTATGGGGGCAGAACGTACTTCATACAAGAACACATATATAAAAACTAACGACAGGGGGAATAGGTCTTGCGGACGGCTGGCTCCCATGAGGGCGATAAAAAAGCAGCTTAAAAACAAAGATTGTGACGTTCGTGGTTTTTTTGTCAAGAAGAGTAGTGCGGTCAGGAAGAATAAAAGGGCCGGGATATGGCTGTTGCCGAAAGATGACAGAGAAGAGAATATTGGGTTAAAAGTAAACAGCAAGGATGTTATTAATGCAGTTTTAGGGTCGAGGAGATTTTTTATTAAAAGAAAAAGGATGGGGATGGATAAAGAGCTTAAGGTGACACTCATAAAGTTTACGGCAAAAACTGGGTCATTGATGGAGGCGATCTTAAATATTCCCACAAAGAGGGCGCCTAACAGGACTGTTAACGGAAGGCCTGTCCCTTGCAGGTAATGTATTTGATGTGATTTAAGACTTTCCTGTGATTTTAAGGCTAATAAGAAGCAATCTGGATGATAAGGGCCTTTACTGATTAAAGAAAAATGCAGGATAAAATTAAGCAGGAATAAAAGAAAAAGAATGATTTTTTCTGTTCGCGGGGTCATAAAGAACTGAATGAGGCGTTAATATAAGTGCCGGGAGAGAGGTTCGAACTCTCATGGCCGTAAGGCCACACGCCCCTGAAACGTGCGCGTCTACCAGTTTCGCCATCCCGGCAATGACTTTGGCTGTCAGTATATCTATAAATGTTAATAGTGTCAATGGTGGTCAGTGGTTAGTGGTAAGTGGTAAGTGATAAGAGAGAGAATTAATCAATTGCCCAGGCAGGGCTTTATTGTTATAATTTCGCTAATAAAAAGGGTTAATATTATGGCAGGTAAGCTTATTGCGACAAATCGAAAGGCTTTCCGCAATTTTCATATTACCAAAGATTGGGAGTGCGGCATTGCCTTGAAGGGGCCGGAAGTTAAATCGATCAGGGAGGGGCATGTCAATTTTAAATCGAGTTATGCCCGGATCGAGGATGGTGAGGTGTTTTTATATAATTTACATATAAATCCTTATAAAGAGGCCAGTTATCTAAATCAGGATCCTGACCGGCCGCGTAAACTTTTACTGCATAAAAAAGAGATTAAAAAGATCGAGGGCCAAGCCGTTCAAAAGGGCCTAACCCTCATCCCTGTGAAGATTTATTTTAATTCACGTGGTTTTGTGAAAGTATCCTTGGCGTTAGGCCGAGGGAAGCGCCGTTATGATAAACGCGAGGATATGAAAAAAAGATCCATTGAAATGGGCCTTAAAAGGGCTCTTCATGTCCGGAAGAAAAAATAAACAGTTTTGCATCCCGCCCGCTTTCTATCAAAATTTGCATTCTACGTAAGTTTAGATTATAATTTATCCACTGTTCTTTCATTGTTAATTTTGCTATACAAATCCTCATTAGATTTCTTCATATATGGGGGTGACTGGTCTCGACTTGAGTGAGACATTGTATAGGTGGCATGCCGAGGACGCCTGGTTGGCCTCGTTAAACATCCGGGCACACAATAAAAGGCGAATCTATACTCGCTAAAGCCAACGAGATCGTTAACCCGATTTTCGAAGGCGCACCAGTCCCTGCTTAATTAAAAAGTAGGGCCCTCTTGTCGGCTTTGCCTGTGGGTTGATAAGAGGCATTTAGCAGGCTGGTCCTGTAAGCTGCCTGTGTTTACGGGATGAGATCTTATAAGGCTGGCTTCATCCAGTTTTGTCTGTTTCGTAGGGTGGAGCGAGATCTTAAAACTGACTAAGCATGTAGAGGCCTATGTGATGACACCCAAGGACCGGGGTTCAATTCCCCGCACCTCCACCATATCTTTGTCTTAAGCTACGGCTTGTCAGCCGTCGATAGCGAAGGCAGTCCGCCGAATCAAAACCATTTTTTAGCGTAGAAAGACAGCCCTCTAAATTTAAACCTTGGAAAATAGTGTTCTATTTCGCTGTTCAGGATCAGACAAAAGCGATAGAACTTGAAAAATGCTTTTAATCAGGTTCTGGGCGTGCTTTCCTCAAAAAGCATTTGACGCATTGTTAAACTTCCATTGACTTGCTCATATTTTACTATTAAAATGACGCCATGATAAATAAACAAAATAATTATGCTTTTATTGACAGCCAAAATTTAAATTTAGGGATTAAAGATCAAGGCTGGAGTATAGATTTTAAAAGATTTCGGGTTTACCTACGGGAAAAATATGGTATTAAAAAAGCCTTTTTGTTTATTGGATACCTTCCGACAAATCAAAGCTTGTATACAAGTCTGCAATCTTTTGGATTTATTTTAATATTCAAGCCAACATTGCCGGGGGCTAAAGGAAAGATTAAGGGCAATGTTGATGCTGAGCTTGTTTTACATGCCATGAAAGAAATGCCAAATTATGATAAAGCACTTATTATTTCCGGCGATGGTGATTTTTGCTGTTTGATTGAACATTTAAAAAAGACAAATAAGCTGTTAAATTTGATGGTGCCCGATAGAAGCCAGTATTCATCTTTGCTGAGGAAATTTGTTCCGGATATCGTTTTTATGAATAATTTGCGATGGAAATTAGAGTATAAAAAAGCATAAAAAAAGAGAGGCATTGCCTCGGGACGGAACCCTTTGGATAGCCTCTCATCGTGATACAATATAAATATACCACAATTTTAGACAAATACAAGATTTGTTTTTTAGTGCCCAAATGGTGCCCATCAGGAGTGAAAACGCAAGGAAAAGTTGTATAAAGTTGTGTAATGTGTGGAATCCTTTCAGAAGTCATCCCTCGATGCTATCTCGGTTAATTCATTGCAAATAAATAACTTTTATCGACGAGATTAGACGACTCCCTGCACCTCCATCCAAATTTTAATGGTTCATAACTTATTGCTATATAATAATTTATGAGCCCTTTTTGTTTTATCAATTTGTTGGGGCCCCAATAGTGCCCATAAGTGTGGAGGTGTTAAAGATTTTAACCTATCTTTTAGAAATAATATTTATAACAATAATAAAAGTTATTTAAGGCTACAATGCATTTATAATTTTGCATTTTTATATAGAAAAATGTTATAATTTAAATGTAGATATGACCACGGGAAATAGATAGGTATCTATTTGGCCGTGGTTTTTTTTAAGTTTTGGGTGGGAATAATTTTCTAACATATTGATATTAGATGAATTAACCGCGGGTCCTTTGAGTATTTAACTATTTTGTTAATTTCATAAATTCCCATATCGCTACATAGGATTGTTTAAATGATTTATTTCACAAAAAAGAATCGCAAGTCTTATGTCTTTCGTTTTTTATCTACTTTCATGATTTTTATATTTCTGTCTTATTCTATTATCATGCCCAGTTATGCCCAAAGCATTATAAATTTACCTGTTCCAGGGACAATGGTTATGTTAAGCCCTGCTTTTACTCCTGTCCTTTTAAAAGGGATGACCCTTTATCTCGATGCCCCTTTTAAGTTTGATTTCATTATAGATAATGGAAATACAGGTTTAACGCAAAATGAGCTTAAAGCTGAAGCTGAAAAGCTTGTGCGCTATTTTTTAGCAGCTATGACAATTCCCGAAGATGATCTATGGGTGAATTTGTCACCTCATGAAGGTGATCGCATTATTCCTGATGGATTAAGTAGGACAGAACTGGGCCGTGATTTATTGGTTCAGGATTATCTCCTTAAGCAATTGAGCGCCTCTTTAATTTATCCTGAAGAAGAATTAGGTGCTCAATTTTGGGAAAAAATCTATGCGAAAGCCGGTGAGCTATATGGAACAACAGAAATTCCTGTAAACACATTCAATAAGATTTGGATTGTACCTGAAAGAGCCACCGTTTACGAACATGAGCAGACAGTTTATGTTGTGGATACACACTTAAAGGTGTTGGTGGATTCGGATTATCAGGCCATGAAGATGGGAAAAGTAGAAAGTGATACTATGGAGATGGGAGGAGATATTTTTAGAAAATTAATTCTTCCTGAAATTGAGAAAGAAGTCAACGAAGGAGAAAATTTTGCATTGTTGCGTCAGATCTATCATTCCTTAATACTTGCCCAGTGGTATAAAAATACAATCAAAGATAGCCTTATGTCAAGATTTTTTATTGACGGTGGATTGTAACTCATAGTGCGACACTGTCAACTCCAAAATCACCGTTATTCCGTAAATGCTCTTTTGCCACCTGTTTGGCTGATTTATATCCAAGGGCTTTTCTGGGATAGTTGTTCATCCACCT
>Ga0272441_10001099_pt1 | contig 57759 bp, 46 predicted proteins | sample SSMProp6N_FD_193582 | JGI IMG/M metagenome (GOLD analysis project Ga0272441, IMG submission 193582) | Marine sediment archaeal communities from Little Sippewissett salt marsh, Falmouth, MA, United States - SSM-Prop-6N | ecosystem: Environmental > Aquatic > Marine > Wetlands > Sediment ...
CGGGCTGGCGGACCGTAGAGCAGCATCTCGCCCACCCGCAGATGCGAGGCTGGTACGCCTTCGACGAGGGCGGGCGGAGCGGAGCGGGCGGCTGGGGGCACCTCCGCACAACGTGGAATCCCGCCGTCGCCATGCCGCACGGCTGGGCCGTCGCCGAGCTGCACCTGCTGCTCCGCGACTGCCTCGCCTTCGAGGACAGCGAGCGACTCGTCTTGCTCGCCGGCGTGCCGGAGGCGTGGTTCTCGGCCGCCGAGGGCATGGCCGTTGCCGACCTGCCCACGCACTTCGGTCCGCTGTCGTTCTCCTACAAGCCGACGAAGGGCGGCGCGGTGCTTGCGCTTACCGGTAAGGCCGCCCCGCCCGCCGGCTTCGACCTCCGCCTGCCTGACCTGCCTGCCCTGAAGGTCACCGCCGACGCCAAGCCCGCCCAACGAGCCGCCGCCGGCTGGCTGCTTCCGAGGGGCACGAAGCACGCCCGTCTCTCGTGGAGCGAAGGCAAGTAGGCCCTGCGAGTACCGGGCTCAGGGCCTTGGGCGCGGCAGCTTCAACGGCAGGGGGGTCTTCTCGCTGCTTGGCTTGGCACGGGCCGCGCCGGTCGGCGCCTTGTCGTCGAGGCCGAAGACCTCCACTTCCGTGTAGCGGTTGAGATCGTCCGCGGTCGAGCCGTTGGAGTAGAGGCGGACGTAGCGAGCGCGGACGCCTTTGGCGTCGACGAGCAGGCCCTCCTCGGTCTCGAGACAGCCCCAGTCCTTGCCGATCCCCAGCCCGGCGGAGTTGTCGTGATCGCTGTTGAACAGGGCCCGCACGTTCGTGATGAAATCCTTGTCGTCGGCGACCTGGATCACCACGTCGTGGTAGACCCGCCGGTCCTTGTGCTCGTGCCAGACGACGACGGCATAGACCGGCAGCGGCTTGCCCAGGTCGATCTGGACCCATTGCACTGCGGGTCCGAGCTCGACATACGCATCTTCCGTGGCTTCCTTATTGCCGTCGGTTACCATGTCCAACGCCCCGATGACGGGCTCGGGGTCGCTGGCGGTAACGGGCTTGCCCTTCGCGACGTTGCGGGCGCCCTTGGGCGCGAGAAAGGGCTTGCGCCGCTGAGGCCCGCCTGTGGGGAGCTTCGCCCGCGTGCCGGGCGGGACCTTCTTCGGCGTGTCGACGAGCCGCGGCTTGGGCAGTTTCAGCGGAATCGGCACGAAGCCCGGCTTGTTCGGGGGCGTTGCCCTCGCGTTCCTTGCCTTTGGGGCTGCAGACCTGGCCTCCGGCTTCGGCTGGGCTCCGCCCGCCCCGGCCTGGGCCGGTGCTGCCGCGGCGACCGTCAGTGCGATTCCCATCGCCAGCCTCGTGAGCGTGTCGGACATGTCGGATTCTCCTTCCCATGCTGCCGTATGCATTCCCTGCCCGACTTACGGTCGAGGCACGGCGTTCTTAGAGAGATTCGCCTCTTGGCCCGGCCCGGTGCGTGGGGCCGGGCGGCGAAAAACGCTTGCATCGGCGGCCCGGACCGACTAAAAGGCCGCAATCTTTCCGGCGGACGCGGTGTACTCGGATCGCGCGGCACAGGGCCGTGACCCGCGCGTCGCCGGGGCATGAAAACGCCGAAGGCATGAAGTTCCATCTGGTCGACAGGATCGAATCGATCGCCCCGGGCGAGCGGATCGTCACGGTCAAGGCGCTCTCGCTGGCCGAGGAGTACCTCGCGGACCATTTTCCCACGTTCCCGGTGCTTCCGGGCGTGATGATGATCGAGTCGATGGTGCAGGCGGCGGCGTGGCTGGTCCGGGTGCAGCAGGAGTTCTCGCGGAGCGTCATCGTTTTGACGCGGGCGCGGAACGTGAAATACGCCCGGTTCGTCCAGCCGGGCGACCTGCTCCGCTGCGAGCTGACGGCGGTGGAGATCGGCGAGGATTCCGCGCGGTTCAAGGGCGCGGGCTTCGTGGGCGACCGCCAGGCCGTCGGCGGCCGGCTGGATCTGCGCTGCTTCAACCTCGCCGGGCGCGTCGCGGGCGGCGCGGCGGCGGACGAGTCCATTCTGACGCAACTGAAGGAGCGGTTCGAGTTGGTGGGCGGTCCGGAGGCCCTGGCGGCGGCGGAGCGTTGACTTCGCGCGGGCGAGTTTCTATACCGTAAGCAGTTGGTTCGCGCGGCCCGGGGTCGAGGCGAGCAACGGATTGAACGGCACGAGAGGAGAACCAAGGCGATGCCGATGAGCGAAGAGGATATCTTCGAGAAGGTCAAGGACACGCTGATCGAGGCGCTGGGCGTCGACGACGACGAGGTCACGCCCGAGGCCAAGATCTCCGCGGACCTGGGGGCCGAGTCGATCGACTACCTGGACATCACGTTCCGGCTGGAGAAGGCCTTCGACATCAAGATTCCGCGGGGCGAGCTGGTCCCCGAGCAGCTGCTCAACGACCCGCAGTACGTCCGGAACGGGAAGTTGACGGACGAGGGCCTGGCCGAGCTGAAGAAACGCATGACGCACGCCGACCTGACGGAGTTCGAGCAGGACCCCGAGGTCGGCAAGATCATGGACCTGTTCACCGTCCAGACGATCATCAACTACGTCCAGGGCAAGCTGGCGGCCTGACGGCACGGCAGGGGGGCGCCCGAGGCGAATCCTCGGGAGGCCCGGACCTGCTCGCCGCGGGCTTGGCCGCAGCGCCGCGAGAATCGTGCAGCGATGCGTTGGATCTGGATCGACCGATTCACCGAGTTCGTCCCGCGGGAGCGGGCGACGGCCGTCAAGAACGTCTCCCTGGCCGAGGAGCACCTCCACGACCACTGGGAGGCGTACCCGATCATGCCCATGAGCCTGATGATCGAGGGCATGGCGCAGACGGCGGGCATCCTGGTCGGCCAGGCGCGGGGTTTCCGGGAGAAGGTCATCCTGGCGAAGGTGACGAAGGCGGAGGTTCGCGAGATCGTCACGCCGGGCGATCAGATCACCTACCACGCGGAGATCGAGAACCTCTCGCCCGAAGCCGCCGGCACCCGCGGAACGGTGCGGAAGAACGGCGAGCCCATCGGCGAGATCAACCTCATGTTCAGCCACATCGACCAGAACCTCGCGGGGACGGAGTTTCCCGAGGAGAACTTCGTGTTCACCGGCCAGTTCGAGCGCCTGGTCGCCCCCTTCCTGGAGGCGGACGATGGGTGAGCAACCCGTTGCCATCACCGGCCTGGGCGTGGTGACCCCCGCCGGGGTCGGCGTGGAGGCGCTGTGGGAGGCCCTGCGGGCCGGGCGGCGGCATACCCGGAGGATCGACGCCTTCGATCCCGCCCGGTTCCCCTGCCCCCTCGGCGGGCAGATCGAGGACTTCTCCGCCCGCAAGTTCGTTCCCAAGAGCTACCGCAAGGCCGTCAAGGTCATGGCGCGGGACATCGAGATCGCCGTCGGCGCGGCCGACCTGGCCTTCCGCGACGCGGACCTGGCCACCATCGGGACCGACCCGGACCACCCCGCCCTGCCCAAGGAGCGGCTCGGCTGCAACATCGGCGCGGGGCTGATCTGCACGGACCTCGACGAGTTGGGCGTGGCGTTGACGACCGCCCGGGGCGAGGACGGGCGGTTCTCCTTTGCCGAATGGGGCGCCGGCGGCATGACGAACCTCACGCCGCTGTGGCTGTTGAAGTACCTGCCCAACATGCTGTCCTGCCACGTGACGATCATCCACGGGACGATGGGCCCGAGCAACTGCATCACCTGCGGGGACGCGTCGGCGCACCTGGCCGTGGGGGAGGCGGCGCGGCTGGTCGCCCGGCGCGGGGCCGACGCCGCCGTCGCCGGCGGGGCCGAGAGCAAGCTCAACCCCATGGGCCTGATGCGCCAGACGCTGCTCAAGCGGGTCGCCGCGTCGTGGGACGGCGACCCGGCCGAGGCGTGCCGGCCCTTCGACGAGCGGCACTGCGGGACGGTCGTCGCCGAGGGCGGCGGGCTGCTGATCCTCGAAGGCCTCCCGCACGCCAAGGCCCGCGGGGCGAGGGTCTACGCGGAGCTGGCGGGGTTCGGCAGCGCGCAGGACCCGGCCGGAATGGACATCGAGTCCCCCAACGCCGGTTCGCTGCACCTGGCCGTCCGCAAGGCGCTGGACGACGCCGGCTGCGAGCCCGGCGACGTGGACCTGGTGGTGACCCACGGCACGGGCGTGCCGGGCGAGGACGCCTGCGAGGCCCGCGCGTGGGGCGAGGTGCTCGGCGATGCCGCAGCCGACACGCCCGCGGCGGCGATTACCGGATCGATCGGCTCGCTGTTTGCCGGCGCGGGTGGGGCCGAGCTGGCCGCCGCCGCGATGGCCGTCCATACCCAGACGATCCCGCCGACCGTCAATCACTCCGCGCCCGCCGAGGACTGCGGGCTGCGGTTCCTCTCCGAGCCGACGCCGGCCGACGTGCGCGTCGCCGTCAGCGCGGCGTTCTCCGTCGGCGGGCAGTGCGGAGCGTGCGTCCTGAAGCGGGTGGAGCCATGAGCGGCCGACGCGTAGTCATCACGGGCATGGGGACGATCAACCCCCTCGGCCACGATGTCGAGAGCACCTGGCGGGCGATGCTCGAATGCCGCGACGGTTTCGGGCCGATCAGCAACTTCGCCGCCGCCACGTTCCCCTCCACGTTCGCCGCGGAGGTCAAAGACTTCCGCCTCGCCGATCACGTGCCCGACGCCGACCGTCACCGACACGCAGGGCGGCATTGCCGGTTCGCGCTGGCCGCGGCCGTGCAGGCCTGGAAGCACTCGGGCCTGGGCGACTGGGCCGATCTCGACCGGACGCGCGCGGGGATCTACCTCGGCAGCGGCGAGGGCAGCCTGGATTTCGACAACTTCACGAACACGATCGTCGACGCCTGGTCTGAAGGCCGCGTGGACACCGTCCGCTGGGCCGAGTTGGCCTTCGAGCGGATGCACCTGTACCGCGAGGCGGAGCAGGAATCGAACATGGTCGTCTCGCACCTGGCCGGCGAGTTCGGCCTCCGCGGGCCGGCGTACAACGTGCTGACGGCGTGTGCGGCCAGCACGCAGGCGATCGGCGAGGCCACGCTCCAGGTTCGCCGCGGCGACGCCGACGTGATGCTCACCGGCGGCGCGCACAGCATGATCCACCCCTACGGCGTGACGGGCTTCAACCGCCTGACGGCCCTGTCGATCCGGAACGACGAGATTCACACGGCCAGCCGCCCGTTCGACATGACGCGCGACGGGTTCGTCCTGGGCGAGGGTGCGAGCATCCTGGTGATCGAGTCCCGCGAGCATGCCGAGGCCCGCGGCGCGAAGGTGCTGGCGGAGATTCTCGGCTACGGCAGCAGCGCCGACGCGTTCCGCATCACCGACCAGGACCCCGAGGGCGAGGGGGCGGCGATCAGCATGCGGGTCGCCCTGGCCGACGCGGGCGTGTCCACCGAGGAGATCGATTACGTCTCCGCCCACGGCACGGGCACGAAGCAGAACGACCAGGTCGAAACGCGGGCGGTCAAGAGCGTCTTCGGCGAGCGGGCGCCCCACGTGCCGGTCTCCAGCGTCAAGAGCATGGTGGGCCACCTGATCGCCGCGGCCGGGGCGACCGAGCTGATCACGTGCATTCTCGCGATGCGCGACGGCGTCGTGCCGCCGACGACCCACCTCCAGCACCCCGACCCCGAGTGCGACCTGGACTACGTCGCCAACGCCCCCCGCAAGGTGCCCGTCCGCATCTGCATGAGCAACAGCTTCGGCTTCGGCGGGCAGAACAACACGCTCATCGTCACCGCCGGGGAAGACCTGTAGCACGACGGCAGATTGCGTGCCCCGCCCCCCGGAAGAAGCCGGCTACGCCGCGGCGTCTTCGACCATCTCCATGGCCATGCGGGCCCAGTCCCAGAGACGCTGCGGTTCGCCGCGGACGGTGTGAATGTCCTTGAGGATCAACTCGACGGACATGCCCCGGGTGTGGTCGAGAATCTCCTGGAGGTTGGCTCGGGCGTCGGCGGGGTTCCAGGTGTTGGCGGCCAGGAAAGCGGGGTTGGGCTTGGCCGAGTAGATGAAGTCGCCGCCGACGGCCTTGGCGCCCTCGGCGACGTTCACGAAGGGGCTCATCGAGATGCGCCGCAGGCGCGGGGCGCGGCGGAGGATGTCGATCTTCTTGTGCAGCGGCTCGCAGCAGCCGTAGCAGTTCAGACCGAACCGTTCCAGGATTCGAATCTCGTCCTTGAGGGCGAACTCCCAGTGCATCTCGGGCGAGACCTCGGAGAAGATCTGCGGCGTCGAGTTGCCCCACATGTCGATCATGCGGACGTGCTCGCCGTCGAAGTCCGGCTGCGGCAGCTCGTCGGTAATCCCCAGCCCGCCCGAGCCGACGCGGTTGTTGCCGTTGTTGGGGCTCAGCAGGCCGAGGGCCTCGTACTGCTCGTACTTGCCCAGCATCGCGTCGGTCATTCGAGCGATCGCCAGGCGGACCAGGTCCGGGCGGTCGAACATGTCGGTGTACAGCTCCTGGATGCCGTACCACCGCACGAGCAAGTCCCACGGGGCGAACCACGTGCCCGAGACGCCCGCGCGGCGGACCTCCAGGATGTCGCCAAGGACGTCATCGAGCAGTTCGAAGCGGCGCTCGGTCTCGGCCTCGTCCACGCGTACCTCGGGCACGCGGATTCTCTCGACGTCGGCTTCGTCCTCGATGATCGGGATGTAGTCCACGGCCCCCTTGTGCAGGTCGAACTTCGTGGCCTCGGTCTGCTGCTCCAGGCCGTAGCCCGTGTCGCGGATCGCCATCGGGCAGCCGATCCAGCCCTCGACGATCATGTCGACGGGGAGGTGCTCCCACTGGAACAGCGTTCTCCGCAGGCGCCCCTCGATGCCGCGAAGCAGGCGGTCTTCGGCGCGGGGGACGACGTCCGGGCCCATCTCGTCCCAGCAGATCTCGTTGATCCACACCATGGGGCGGACGGGCTCGAGGCGGTTGAGCCTGCGCCACATCTCGGCCTTCTCGGCGTGGACGGGCAGTTGGGCGATCTCCGCGACGCGCCCCGCCAGGCGGCGAAGCGTCTCTCGGTCCCGCGGGTTGACGGCCATGGGGCGTTCTCCTTGCCTGTCCCTCGACAGCGGGCGTAGTCTGTGCGGAGCCACCACGACCGGAGCCGGTCCCCATAGGGGCTCGGCCTTGGGTGGCACGGGGCGGCCGCGGAGTCCTGGCACGGCTTACTTCACGACGAGGTTCACCAGACGCCCCGGGACGACGATCTTCTTGACGATCGTCTTGCCGGCCGTCAGTTCGATGATCCGGGTGTGGGCGAGGGCGGCTGCCACGACGGCGTCGTTGTCGGCATCGGCGGGAACGGCAATGCTGGCGCGCCGCTTGCCGTTCACCTGCACGGGCATCTCGATCGTCTCCTCGGCGATCCGCGCCTCGTCGTAGGCCGGCCAGGGTTCGTGGGCGAGGCTCTCGGCGTGCCCGAGGCGCTGCCAGAGCTCCTCGGCAAGGTGTGGGGCGAACGGGGAGAGGACGAGAACGAGCCGCTCGGCCTGGCCCGGCGCGATCGCCCCGGCCTTGTAGACGGCGTTGACGAACTCCATCATCGCCGCGATGGCCGTGTTGAACTTCATCGCCTCGATGTCCTCCCCGACCTTCTTGACCAGCCGGTGGAGGGCCTTCTCGATCTCGTCGGCGGCGGGGCCGTCGCCGAGCAGGGGGGCCTGGCCCTCGTCGTCGCCGGCGACCATCCGCCAGACGCGGTTGAGGAACCGGTGCACGCCGGGCACGTCCTGCGTGTTCCACGGCTTGGACGCCTCGAGCGGGCCCATGAACATCTCGTAGAGGCGGAACGTGTCGGCCCCGTACTCGGCGATCACCTCGTCGGGGTTGACCACGTTGCCGAGGCTCTTGGACATCTTCTCAACGCTCTCGATGAGCTTCTCGCCGGTCGCCTTCTGGTAGGCCCCGTCGTCGCGGTGGTCGATCTCGGTGTAGGCGATGGACACGCCCCGCCCGTCGCGGTAGGCGTAGCTGCGGATCATGCCCTGGTTGAAGAGCTTGCGGAACGGCTCGGGCGAGGAGACCTCCCCGAGGTCAAACAGCACCTTGTGCCAGAACCGCGCGTAGAGCAGGTGGAGCACGGCGTGCTCGGCCCCGCCGACGTACAGGTCCACGCCGCCGGCGGGGGCGTTCTCGGCGGGGGCCATCCAGTACCGCTCAATCTCGCCGTCGCAGAACCGCTGCTCGTTCCGCGGGTCGAGGTAGCGGAGGTAGTACCAGCAGCTCCCGGCCCACTGGGGCATGGTGTTCAGCTCGCGGGTGGCCGGGCCGCCGCACTCGGGGCATTCCGTCCGCACCCATTCCGTGAGCTTGCCGAGCGGCGGCTTCGGCGGGGCGGCGGGGTCCTCGGACGCCTCGGGCGTGAAGTCGTCCATCTCCGGCAGCTCGAGCGGGAGCTGGTCCTCGGGGACCGCCACCGTCCCGCACCGCTCGCAGTGGACGATCGGGAACGGCTCGCCCCAGTACCGCTGGCGGCTGAAGAGCCAATCGCGGAGCTTGTAGTTCACCGCGCCCTGGCCCAGCCCCGCGGCCTGGAGGTCTTCGGTGATCTTCGCCTTGAACTCCACCGTGGGAAGCCCGTCGTACTCGCCGCTGTTGATAGCGAGCCCCTCTCCCTCAAAGCACTCGTGATCTCGGTAGTAGGCAAACCGTTTGCCCCCGACGCGCACGCGCTTCCATGGCTTGTAGCCATCACCGGGCCTTGCTTCGGCCGTCTCTTCTATCTCTCCAACCACGTAGTTTATCTCGAGCCCATGGTGCTGCGCGAACTCGAAGTCCCGCGTGTCGTGCGCGGGCACGGCCATGATGGCGCCCGTGCCGTAGCCCAGGAGCACGTAGTCCGCCACCAACACGGGGATCCGCTCGCGGTTGACGGGGTTGATCGCGTACGCGCCGGTGAAGACGCCGGTCTTCTCCTTGGTCTCTGCGGTGCGCTCCAGCTCGCTCTTGTTGGCGGCGGCGGCGACGTAGGCCTTCACGGCCGGACGCTGCGCGTCGGTGGTGATCCGCCGCACGAGCGCGTGCTCCGGCGCGAGGACCATGTAGGTCGCCCCGAAGAGCGTGTCCGGGCGGGTGGTGTAGACGCGGATGACCTCGTCTTCCTCGACGGCGGGGTGGCCGCTGGCCGCCCGCTCGGCGAACCAGGCGTCGTTTGCGAGCGATTCGAGCGGGAAGTCCACCTCCGCGCCGGTGCTCCGGCCGATCCAGTTGCGCTGCATGATCTTGATCGGCTCGGGCCAGTCGAGCATCTCGAGGTCGTTCTCGAGCCGCTCGGCGTAGGCGGTGATGCGAAGCATCCACTGCTTCAGCGCCCGGCGGTAGACCGGGTGGTTGCCGCGCTCCGAGCGGCCCTCGTTGGTGACCTCCTCGTTAGCCAGCACCGTGCCGAGCATCGGGCACCAGTTGACGGGGACCTCGGCCATGTAGGCGAGGCGGTAACCGTCGATGACCGCGCGCCGTTCGGCCGGGGTCAGCTCGTGCCACTTGCTCGTGCCCGGCGTGTCGCCGAGGAGCGGAGCCATGCCGTCGCTGACGTTGAACGTCGCCTCCCCCGTCGGACCGACGACGTACTCGCCGCTCTCGAACTTGTGAATGAGCTCGGAGATCGGCCGGGCCGCGTCGGCCTCCGGGTCGTACCAGCTATGGAACATGCGGAGGAAGATCCACTGCGTCCAGCGGTAGTACGACACGTCCGTCGTTGCCACGCGCCGGGACCAGTCGTAGCTGAAGCCGAACATCTTGATCTGCCGCTCGATATTCGCGATGTTCTCCGCCGTCGTCTCCTGCGGGTGGATGCCGTGCTGGACGGCGTACTGCTCGGCCGGCAGGCCGAACGCGTCGTAGCCCATCGGGTGCAGCACGTTGCGGCCGCGCATCCGGGCGTGTCGGCAGACGATGTCCGTGGCCGTGTAGCCCTCCGGGTGCCCCACGTGCAGCCCCGCGCCCGACGGGTAGGGGAACATGTCGAGGACGTACATCTTGGGGCGGTCGGCGAAGCCCTCCTCGCCGGGGTTGGGCTGGCGGAAGGTCTCGTGGGCCGCCCAATGGTCCTGCCACTTCCTCTCGATCGTCGCGAAGTCATACCCAGCCATGGTCTCTTTTCCTGTCTCGCACGGTCTCGCCCGGCCGCCGTCGCGGACCCGGGCAGGATCTCTTGCCGAATGGGGAGCTTTGCCGGAAGCCCGCCTACAAAAACGCCCCGCCGGCCGACTTCGACCGCAGGGCATTTCGCACGGAGCAGAGGACCCACGATCCGTCAGCGCAGCGGTCGCCTCGGTAGTAGCCGCCCCCGCATGCTGTCGCTGCGCCGGATCGTCATCAATGCACCTATGGGCATTATCGGCAACGCCGCCCCCCAGTCAAGCTGAAAACCCCCATCGAGTGCGCCGGCCTGCCGCCGCTTTGGCTGGGGTGTTGGGGGAGCGGCGTCACAGCCGCCGCGAGCGAAAGCGGTGCCAGGGCACCGCACTCCATGGGCAGACGGCCCCGATTGGCGCGCTATGGCAGGGGGGTGATGCGGGCGAGGCGCTGGAGGGCGTCGGCCTTTTCGGTCCGGCCGAGGCGGGCCTTGCGGACGGCGTCGAGGAGGACGTGGATACTGCGGTCGTACGTCTCACGGTCCACAGGGAACGGGAAGCCGTCCTTGCCGCCGTGGGCGTAGGCGTAGTCGGCCCATGGCCGACCGTCGGATGGCGACGCGGCGGTGTTTGGGGGCCCCGCGGTCTCGGCGGGGTCGCGATGGCTGGCGGGGGCGTCGTAGATCAGCTCGGCCAAGAGGGAGAGGCTCCGGACGGTTGCGGGCCCGACGCCCCGCGTGCCCAGCAGGGCCTCGAAGTCCCGGGGGTGGGCCTCGTGGGCGGTGCGGACGATCCGCCGCAGCCGGTCGAGGTTCACGTCGGCGGGAAGGACCGGGTGGTGGTTCGGCGCGAACAGCGTGGGGCCCTCGGTGGCCTTGCGGGCCTCGGCCAGCAGCTTGTCCGGGTCGCCCCGAACCAGTTCCGCCGAGCCGGTGCGATTGGCCCCCGCCTCCCGCGCGACCATGTTCAGCAGCAGTTGCCTCCCGGCCCGGCCCGGCCGACCGGACAGGTCCTGCACGGCCTGGTGTGGCTCGCAGACAAAGTCGTCGACCGTCTCGCCCAGCCAATGGTACCGCCGCGCCAGGCCGGCGGCGTCGCTCATGCCCTGCTGGACGACGCACCAGCTCCCGCCCGGCGTGAGGAAGAAGCTGTGGTGGTAGATCTGGTAGCCGTCCTGCACGGCCGCGGAATCCACCTTCGCGCTCATCCGCGAGGCGTGGATGAGGCGCTGGCCGTCGGCGATGGCATACTTCTCGGCCGCGTCGGCCAACTCCTGCGGCGTCTTGCGGCTGGTCGCGCCCTTTCCTCCGGCGACGACGATTCCGAGGTCATCGCCGAAGAGCTTGCGGGCCTCTTTCATCGCACCGCAGGTGACGGTGGTCAGCCCGCTGGAGTGCCAGTCGAACCCCAGCACGCAGCCGAAGGCCTGGAACCACCAGGGATCGGCCAGCCGGCGCAGCATCTCCTCGGGGCCGAAGGCGTCCACCACCGCCATGGTGATCGCCCCGGCGAGGTGCTTCATGCGCCGGAACAGCCACGCCGGCGCCTTACCTCCGTGCAGCGGCAGTTGGGCGACGCGACGTTTCATGGCTGGGGCCAAGGGCGCGACGAACGGGGGCAAAGGCGCTGCGGCCGGAGCGCCCCCACAGACGACGATTCCGGGCCGCTACAGCCCGCCGCCTTCTTGGGCCCCCGCGCCCGCTTCGGCCTCTCCGCCGGCGAGGGTCGCGAGGTACGCCGCCCCGAGCTTCTCGACGTGCCCGTGGACGTTGTCGAACTGGTCGTAGTGGTTTTCTTCCTGGCCCAGGATCGTCTTGAAGAGCTGCTCGGAGATATGGTCGTTCAGTTCGGAGCACTGGCGAGCGTGGTCGTTGTACATGTCGATCGCCAGGGTCTCCAGCTTGCGGCTGCCTTCGAGCATGTCGGCGATCTCTCGGCCCTTGACGACGGTATCGTCGGGGGTGGACGTCGGCGTGCCGCCGAGGAACAGGATTCGCTCGGCGAAGGCCTCGGCGTGCCGCATCTCCTGGATGGCGATCTGCTTGAACATCAGCGCCAGCTTGCCGAAGTCCTGGTCCTCCAGCTCGTAGTGGTCGTTCATGTATTGGAGGATGGCCGTCAGCTCGCTGGCCCGCGCCTCGTTGAGCAGTGCGATGACCTTGCCCCGGTTGGACTGTGATTCCGCCATGATTGCTCCTTCGGTTCTGTGCTCGACGGATGAGTTCCCCCATTAGGCAATGCCGGTACGCCGCCTGTCAAGCAGGTCGGGCCCGGAAGGGGCTCGCCAGGGGGCGGGTCGCCGAACGAGGACAACGAGGGCAGGCAGGCGCTTAGCGCCGGTCGGCCAGGGCGCGGATATACTGGGCCTGCTCGACGGCGTGGTCCTCCCACGCGCTGGCGAGGGACGTCAGAAACGACTCGCTCGCCGGGACGTACAGCGAGCGCTGGAGGGCGTCGCAGGCGGTGCAGCCGGCCTTGACGTGCCCCAGGAAGCTGCGGAGCTGCTCGGGGGTCATGCGGCTGTGGAGGAATTCGATGAGGCTGAACGCCTCGGCGTAGAAGACGCTGGGGCGACGGAGGCTGTACCGCCGTTGGACGAGCAGTTCTTGGAGGGAGATCCTCGCCTTGCCGGCAATGGCGTGACCGGCCAGCTCGAGCCGCCGCGTCTCGGGGGCATACTCCGCCATCATGGCCAGCCCCTCGTTGAGGAACAGGGGGCAGGCGGCGTCGCCGAAGTACTCGCGGAGGACGAGGTGGCACATCTCGTGGGGCAGGACGCGATCGACCATGATGACGGCGAAGCTGCCCTCGGTGTCGCGCTGCGTCAGGTCGATCTGCCGGGTGACGAGACCGTCCTTGACGGAGAAGGTGAAGTTCCCGCCGGCCCACTCCGGCGCGTCGGCGGCGTTGGCCAGGTACGTGTCGTGGTCCGGCCAGACGTTGATCCGGACGCTGTGCGGATAGGCCTGCCCGGCGAGGATATCGCCGCAGATCCGGTTGAGGGCAAGCTCGGCCTCCGTGGCGATCACCTTGGCGAGCTTCGCGTTGCGCGTGTGGACGACGAAGTGCTCGGTGGACTCGGTGTACGTTCGGTCATCCACCTTGGCCAGCTCGGCCAGGTCGTCCTCGTCCATGCGGCTGCTGGGCGCCGCCGGCACGGCGGGGGGCTGAAGGCTGCGTCGGCACGTCTCGATCTGGCGGAGGGCGAACTGTCGCATCTCCGCCGATTCCGTCGACGCCAGGAACAGCCGGTAGGCCTTGGCCGCGGAAGCGAACCGACCTTGCCGCTGCCGCGCCGCGGCCACCACCGACCACGCGCGGGGCCGGGGGCGGGTGATGCTGCCGGCCAGGGCGAGCGCCTCCTTCTCGGCCTGGGCGTAGGCGCCCTGCTCCAGGCTGGTCAGTGCCTGTTGGATATCGATGGGAGGCAGCCGGGATGAGAGTAGGGACACATCGGCAACGGCGCCCGCAAGGGCCAGCCCGCCGACAAGGAACGCGCAGCACGATATGTAGCGTCTAGTCCCTACCATCGAGCTTCGATACAAGGATCATACGCATCTTCTCGATCCGTGCCAAGTCCAATTCCGCCCACTTTATCTCAAGGACCAACTCGCGGGGGAAGCCCTTCGCCGCCCCGAGCACGCGCTGGAGGTCGTCTCGCGTGCTGTCGAGGTGATGGACCATGCGGAGGATGAGGTTCTTGAAGGCGGGCGGGGAGAGGTCCTGCACGCCGAGCTTGGCCATCTGGTCGTCGAACTTCTCGGCGTTGGCCTGCACGTCCTTGCGAAGGACGGCGATCTTCCGCCGGGCGATCTCCACGCGGTAGCTGCGGGCGATGTCCGGGACGAGGGCGTCGGCCTGGTCGAAGGCGCGTCCGGCCAGGGCGTATTTCTGGGCCGTCGCGTCCGGGTCCGTTCGCTCGAGCTTCTGGGCCTCCTCCATCAGGCCCCGCCCGGCGGCGAGGTCCTTCTTGGCCCGGTCCAGCAGGGCGGCCTCCAGCACCAGCGGGCGGGCCAGGGAGGCCGGGCCCGGCTTGAGGGACTCGGTCGAGTTCCCAAACAGCGGTGCGGCGGGGGGATACGCCTCCCGCAGGACGTACATCCCGTCGGGATTGCTCTCCAGGACCGCCGTGATAGTGGCGTAGCGGGTGGCGTTGGGGTCCTCCGCCCGCGTCGCCAGTTCGGCGAACTTCTGGCGGGCGACGTTGAACTGGTGGCTTCGCAGGAGCGTATGGGCAGTCAAATCAAGGACTTCAAGCTGCTGGGCTTCGGTACGGCCCGACGCCTCGAGGGCCGGCAGAATCGCCTCCAGAAGCAGGGCGTAGCTGCCGGCTTCCAGCTTGCCGCGTGTCAGTTGGACGGCCTGGTCGAAGGTCAGCCACCGCTGCTGGACGCGCACGTAGCCCGTCGCCAGGCGCGTCGGGGCGTGGTTCGGGTCGAGTTTGAGGATCAGGGCGTACAAGTCCTGGGCCTGGCGTTTGAGGGCGTTCTTGTCCGCCCATCTCGCCAGGCCGTACAGGGCGTTGGGGTCGTCGAGAGGGACCTCGCCGAGTTTCTTGCGAAACTCCTGCTCGGGCGTGTCCTTCAACTCGATGCGCTCGACCTGGGCCTTGGCGAACCGCAGCGTGCCGTACGGCACGGTGATGAGGACCATCTCGCCTTCCACGGCGACGGTGCCGGTGAAGGTTCGCCCGTCGGTCAGAATGAGCTTGTCGGCGAGACTGGCCGGAGCCAACAACGCCACGAGGCATCCTGACAGTACAACGCGTCGGGCCATTTGCACACTCCCTGCATCGCCCATGGACCCGGTGCTGTTTGCGCACATCAAAACCGCTCTCAATTCTCGCCTAGTATACCCGACTCGCCGCCGGGTCGAACGGCGTTTCTGCCGGTTTTCGCGCCGGGAAGGCCGCTCGACACGCCTCCCAGAGCTTCCCAGTCCATGCGCCCGGGTCGTCCCGTTGTGCAGACAGAAACGCCCTCCGCAGGTTAGGCGGACGGAACGTCGGCGGGATTGCGGGATTTGCAGGGAATACAAGAGCCGATCGACGCGTCCGTGCGTACAGAAACACGAGGTCCACCGAAAAAGCTCACGGGAGGGCTTGCGGTACTCATCCGCTCCAGGTACAATAATACAGAATCGCTTGCGTGGACGAGTGGTCACCGGCGGCACGGATTCGCCCAGAGCGTGGCCGAACGAGCGCGGTTGGCCGGCATAGGTTCCAGCGACGGTCATGCGCTCGCAGTGCAGGGGCGGCCGACCTCCGGCGTTGCACTCCCGTTTTACATTTGTTTGCTGTGTGAGTACCGGCCTGTTCGTCAGGGACGGACTGCGGGCTGGGTTCCGGCGGCGTTCCGCGAGGACCGAGCCTACAATGGTGGTGAGGCCGCTGTCTCGCACCAAGCGAGAGGACGATTCGGGCAAAGCTCGCCCGGAAGAGAATACGAGATGAAGCTGACCGTTCGAATCCTGACAAACGGCACAGGCGACTACACGGCCGTCTGCCCGTCGCTGCCGGGATGCTCAAGCCGAGGAGGGACTCGGCAAGAGGCGAAGGAGCGGCTGGAGGAAGCGATCCGAGGCTACCTCGCTTCTGTCAGCAACTTCGTGCCCGAGAATGTCGGCGAGCACTTGGTAGAAGCCTAGGCCAGACTGAGGCATCATGCAATGTGGACGCCCTCCGGGCGCCTTCGCTGCGTTAGTGCCAAGACCTTCCGTCCCGTCGCCGATCGCGAAGTTCTGTAAGGCCCCCGTCCGTTAGATTGCGCGCGCCGGCCCCTGGTTGACGAAAGACCCAGGCGGCCACCGGCGAGAGGTCCTGGAGCCGCTCGGCCAGCGCCGCAGGCAGGATGCGCGTGTGGGCGGAATTGGCGGGCAGCGCCTCGGCCCGGAAGGCATCGACGACCTCCCGCAGCCACCACCCGTCGAAGTACCGCGCCAGCGACCCCAAGGCGATGACTTCCGGGCTGAACGTGTCGGCCAGCAGGGCGCAAAGCTGGCCCGTGCGGCGGGCGGACTCGATCAGCACGGCCCGGGCGTCGGCGTCGCCGGCGGCGGACAACTCGGCCAGACGCTTCGTGTCGGTTGCTCCGCCAAACCGCTCGGGGAACATCCACCCCGCCAGCTTGCCGATTCCCTCGCCGCTGCAGAACGACTCGGTACACCCGGCCTTGCCGAACATCACCGGCCCGTCGGGCGCCAGGCGGATGTGTCCCACCTCCGGAGACTCGCCGTGCGGGCCCCGCAGCACCCGCCCGTCGATCAGCACCCCCGCGCCGCAGCCCGTCCCGCACGTCAGGTAGATCGCGTGGGTGGTCCCCCGCGCCGCGCCCCAGAGCCATTCCGCCAGCAGGCACGCGGCCGCGTCGTGCTCGATCACGACGGGCAGGTCCAGTTCCCGCCGAAGGATCTCCACCAGCGGCACGTTGTCCCACTTCGGCAGGTGCGGTGGGGACAGGACCTTGCCCTCCAGCGGATTCAGCGGCCCGCCGATGCTGACGCCCACGCCGGCCACGCCTTGGCATTCGGCCGTCAGCTCCCGCGCCTGCGGCAGGAACTCCGCGATCATCGCGTCCGGCCCACGGTGGGCTCGCGATGCCCACTCTCGCCGCGCGAGGATCTCCCCGTCCGCCGTGCCCACCACCGCCGCCGACTTCGTGCCGCCAACGTCCCAACCCAGGATCGCCCGTTCCTCTGCCATGGGCCCCGTTCATACCTTCCCCCCGCCTGCCCTGTCCACTAAGATCAGCCGCCGAAGGAGTACCGAATGCTCGCGCACTCGTTCGTACAGGAGTTGGTCATCTGGGGCCTGCTGCACCTGCTCCAGATCGTCGCAGGCATCACCGCCTGGCGCGAGCTGCGCAGGCCCTGGCCGATCGCGGCGATGGTCGTCGCGGCGGTCGGGTCGTTCCCGGCGCTGGGCCTGCTCGTGCTGGCCGTCGTCGGCAATGTCACGCCGGGTGTCGGCGTTCTGCTGAGCGGGTCGGTCATCGACGTTCTCCTCCTGGCGATCAAGTGGTTCGGCTTCCCAATGGGCATGGCGGGCGTCGCGATGGACCCGGGTCTCCGCAAGCGCCCGCAGTCCTTCCTCAGTCGCCTTGCCGGCGTGGCCGCGACGTCGTACTTCCTCGTCGTCTTCCCCTGACCGGCGCCGGCGCCCCGGCCCTGCCAGGATCTCGGCCGGGCCCTTGACTTCGCGACGTTTCGGGGGTACCCGGTGGGGACATACGCAGTGTCTCGTAACATCTCAAGCGGGAAGGAGTGCATGATGGCAAGCGAGAGTGGGCGGACGGTTTCTCGGCGGCGATTTCTCCAGGGCTCGGCCGCGGCGGGTGCGGCGCTGGGGACGTTCCACATCCTCGGGGCCGCGCCGACGGACAAGAAGGTCTTCAAGGTCGGGCTGATCGGCTGCGGCGGGCGCGGCGGCGGGGCGATTCGGGACCACCTGCGGGCGGCGAAGGTATTGGACGAGGCCCTGCACCTGGGCTTCGAGTGCCGGCCGTGGGCGTTTGCTGACTGGTCCAAGGGCAAGGCCGAGGGCCAGGGCAAGCGGCACGGCGTGCCGGCGGAGCGCTGCTTCGGCGGGGCGGACGGCTACCGCAAGCTGATCGACAGCGGCGTGGACATCGTGCTGATGGCGACTCCGCCGGTCTTTCGCCCGCTGCACCTCGAGGCGTGCGTCGATGCGGGCAAGCACGTGTTCTTCGAGAAGCCCGTCGCCGTGGACCCCGTCGGTTGCCGACGGGTCATCGAGGCCGGCGAGAAGGCGAAGGCCAAGGGCCTGACCATCGTGGCCGGCACGCAGCGGCGGCACGATCGGGGCTACATGCGGCGGGCGGCGGCGGTGCTCGACGGCGCCCACGGGCGGGTCATGGGCGGGCGCGTCGCCTGGTGCATGGGCAAGATCTTCAGCAACAGCCCAATCAACCCCAAGGGTCCGGGCGACCTCGCCGGCGGGGGCAAGTGGCAGCTCTGGGTGGAGATGAGCGGCGACCACATCTGCGAGCAGCACGTCCACAACATCGACATCGCCAACTGGTTCCTCAACGCCCACCCCGAGGCGGCCACGGGCTTCGGCGGCCGGGCGCGCCGGGTGGCGGGCAACATGTACGACTTCTTCAGCGTGGACCTGGAGTACCCCGGGCGGATTCGCATTCACAGCACGTGCCGGCAGATCGGCGGCTGCGCGAACTGGGTCGGGGAGCATTTCACGTTCGAGAAGAACCCCCCGCGGGACTACAAGCCCAAGCTGGCCATTCCCGAGGAGGTTCCCTTCGAGGGCGGGGCGTACGTCCAGGAGCACACGGACATGCTCTACTTCCTGCTGAAGGGCAAGCCGCTGAACGAGGCGAAGAACGTCGCCTGGGCGACCGCCGCCGCCGTCATGGGGCGCGAGTCCGCCTTCACCGGCAAGCGGATCACGTGGAAGGAGATGATGGAAGAGCCCCGCAAGAACCTCAAGGCCGGCGACGTGGACTTCTACAACCTCCAGCTCAAGCCCACCGCCGAGGACTTCGAGAAGGACAACGTCCCCCTGCTGAAGGACGGCGACATTCGCATTCCCGGCACGGCGTGACGGGGGCTCCGGTCTCCGTGCCGTTGCGGCTGCGGAGTGCGTGAATCCGCCCGGCGCCTTTGTCGGCGGCGCCGGGCGGGCGAGGCAGGCTCACTGCGGGCGGGGAGAGGATGACGCCATGAGAACACGGCAATCGATTCCCGGATGTGCCGGCTGCGCGATGGGCCGGCGGCGGTTCCTGGCGGCGGGTTGTGCGGCGTGCGCGGGCGCGGCGGAGCTGCTCGCCGCCCCGAGGCCGGCCCGCGCGGACGAAGGCGGCCCGAAGATGCGAATCCGCATCCTCTACTCGCTCCACGCGCCCGTTCAGCCGGGGCCGGATTGGCCCAACAAGGGCTTCGACTTCCGCCCCGTGATGAAGCGCATCGACGCGGAGTTGGCGAAGCAGTGTGCGGGGATGGAGTTTGTCTCGTCGATGGCGAACGGGCCCCAGCAGGCGAAGAAGATCCTGGAGCAGGACAAGTCGGCCGGGGTCGACGGGTACGTGGTCTACCAGATGAACTGCTGGAACCGCGTAGTGCAGACGATCGCCGGCTCGGGCAAGCCGGTGCTCTATGCGGACTTCCAGTACGCCGGCAGCGGGGGGTTCCTGGTCTATACCGCCGGGTTCCTGCGCCGCAAGGCGCCCAACGTCGGCTTCGTCGCGTCCTCGAAGATCGAGGACCTCGTCGCCGCGGTGAAGTGCTTCGAGGTCGTCCGGAAGGGCGGCTCGGCGGCCGAGTTCGTGGCCGCCACGGAGCGCGCGCGGAAGGTATCGACCCCGAAGCCGGGCGATCTGACCTGCAAGTCGGACGAGGTGAAGGTGCTCTCGACCGAGGACTGCCTCCGCCGGATGAAGGACTCCAAGATCCTCGCGGTTCGGGGGCAGGACTCCGGCCCGGCGTCGCCGATCATGAGCATCCCGATGGAGAAGGTCTCCTTCGCGGAGGTCAACGAGGCCTGGAAGGCGGCCGACCGGGACGAGTCCCGCGCGATCGCGGACCGCTGGCAGGAATCGGCCACGAAGGTCATCGACGTGCCGCGCAAGACGATCGAGAACTCCGCGGCGATGTACCTGGGCATGAAGGCCGTGCTGAAGAAGCACGCCGCCAACGCCATCACGATCAATTGCCTGGGCGGCTTCTACGGCGGGCACATCCACGCCTACCCGTGCCTGGGCTTCCACGAGCTGAACAACGAGGGCCTCATCGGCGCCTGCGAGTGCGACGTGCGATCGACGGCGACGATGGTGGCGATTACCGCGATGACGCGGGGCCGGCCGGGGTACATCTCCGACCCCGTGATCGACACGGCCAAGCGGCAGATCATCTACGCCCACTGCGTGGCGTCGAACAAGGTCTTCGGGCCGAAGGGCCCGACGAATCCCTTCGCGATCATGACGCACTCGGAGGACCGCCAGGGCGCGTCGGTGCGGTCGGTCCTGCCGGTGGGGTACCTGACGACCTCCCTGAAGATAGAGCCCCGCCGCAAGGAGATCATCTTCCACCAGGCCAAGGCCGTGGACAACGACCCCGACGACCGCGCCTGCCGCACGAAGCTGTGCGGCGAGCCGGTGGGCGACATCGAGAAGCTCTTCACGATGTGGGACCGGTGGGGGTGGCACCGGGTGACGTTCTACGGCGACCTGAAGGCCCCGGTCTTCGCCCTCGCCGACGCGATGGGCTGGAAGATGGTCGAGGAAGCTTGAGCGCGGGCGTCCGGCCCTATTGCGAGACGCGGAGGACGAGCAGGGCCGCGTCGATCGTGGCGCGGAGGTCGCGCCGGGAAGAGCCCTCCGCCTCGCGGACGCAAGAGACGATCACCGGATAGACCCCGGCGAGCCGGGGCGTGCCGGACAACTCGCCGGTCTTGGGGTCGATCCGCAGCCACGGGATGGTCCGCGGTGGATTGAAGCGTTTCCCGCCGTAGCTGCGGAAGCTGTCGCCCAGTATCCCGCCGGCGTACCAGGTGGCATTCTCGGCGTTCCCGGCCTTCACGCGGAGGCGGAACGCCTCGCCGACGCGGGTATGGTAGACCTGCTGCTTCGTCGTGATCCTCGGCCGGGGCGGGCCCTGGGCGAACGTTCCTGCCGTCACGCGGCTGGGCTGGAGGAGCGGGCGGACGGCAATCGCCTTCAGCGTCTGCCCGGGCCGAACGGTCACCGGGGCGGCGTAGCGCGGCGAGTCTGCGGTCGGCGTCGAGCCGTCCAGCGTGTAGTGGATTGTGCCCGCGGAGTGGGCGGTCAGCAGGCGGACGGCCGTCGGCCCGTCGATCAGCCCGCCGTGGGGCCGCATCTCCGGCGCGGTGGCCGTGTCGCAGTTCTTCAGCGCCCGCTCGAGGAAGTCATAGATCGACTCGCCCCACGTCGTCCTCCGGCCGTCCTCGTGGACGCAGGGCGTGCGGAGGTCCGGCACGTGGGTATTCCGGCCGAGGCCGTACACGCCCCGGGCCGGCACGCCCAGGCGCCGGAGCAGGACGACGGGGTTGACCGTCTCGTCGGTCCGGGCCTCGGCGTAGCACGTGAACAGCGGCGGGTCGTCGGGGCTGAGCCACGGCACGGGTGTCTTCTCCCGCCGGTCCCACAGCTTGCCCGCCCCCCAGTCGGACACGACCGCCTGGAGGCGGACGGACTGCTCGGGGTACTGCGGGCGCGGCTGGAGCATGGGCAGCAGGCAGGGGTGCTTCTTGCCCGCGTCGTCCCTGAGGTTCGCGGTGACGATTCGCTCCGGCCCGGCGTAGCAGAGGTCCTGCGCGATCCAGCCGCCGGCCGACCATCCCCAGATGCCGATCCGCTCGGGATCGATGCGGAACCTCGCCGCGTGGGCCCGCAGGAAGCGAATGGCGTTGGCGACGTCCCACGAGCAGAGCGGCACGGGCGTGTTGGCCTTCAGTGCGTAATCTGGCGCGGCGACGACGAACCCTCGCGACACGAGCGGCCGGAAGTCCTTGACGGCGAGATTCTTCTCGCCGTACCCGCCGCCGTAGACGGCGACGACGCATGGAAGGGGGCCGTCGTCGGGCTCTTGGGGCACCCAGACGTCCATGCGCTCCCATTCGCGCTCGGGTTGGAGGTAGGGGATCCGCGCGTGCAGGGCCGCGCCCTTGATCGCGGGCGGCCTCCACTTCAGCGCCTTCTCCGGGCGCAGAGGCACGTCCTGCCCCGCGGTCGAAGCGACGGCAAAGACGGCAATTGCCACGTTCACCCACGTCGTTCGAGCCATCGTCGTCACCTTGTGCCTACCGAGACCTCGGCCGGTCTGTCTTCCTCGCCTGCGGGCATCGCCTTCAGCCCGCCCAATCGGCGAGGTTGTCGAAGCGGCGGCGGAGGGTATACGCGCCGGCGAGGTGCCAGCCGCGGCGGCCAATGCGGGCCTTGGCGGCCTGGTGGAGGCGCTTGAAGCGGATCTCCATCACGCCGGGCGTCTCGAAGGTGAACGGGTCGATCTCGCCGGCGCGCTCGGCGGCGCGGCGGACGGCGGCGTAGATCTCCTCGCACGCCCGCGCGGGATGCATACTGAACGCGCAGCGCGCGCCCCGGCCCTGCTTGGTGGCGACGGTTTCCACGCCGGGCAGGAACTCGAGGGCCTCGTCGCAGCCGCGCTGGTCGCTGGAGACGAACAGGACCGGCACGCCGAGCTCGCCGGCCACGGCGGCGTCGAGGGCTATCTCGCCGACCTCGCGCCCGTTGACCTTGATCCACCGGTATGCCCCGGGACTGTACGTGTGGGCCAGGACCGCGTCCGGCGTGCCCTCCATCGCGTGGTAGCCGATCATCAGCACGCCGGCGAAGCCCTCGTCCAGCCCGGGCCAGCGGCGCCCGAACCCCGCGCCCAACGCCACCTCGCACCGCGGGTCCAGCCGATCGAACAGCAGGTTGCACCCGCTGCCGTGATTGTCCCAAACGACGACGCGTCCGGCCCCCGCGTCGAACAACGCCCGCGCCGCCGCGTCGGCCTCTCGCGTGGCCTGCCCGGCCGCGAAGGCCATGTCGCACGACGTGCTCAGCGCCCGGCCCGGCTGGCCCACCGCGCACGCCACGCCGTCGCAGTCCACGCCGATCATGAACTTCGCGCCCCTGGAATCGTCTTCGCACATTTTCCCTGTCCTGTCGGGCTTCGGCGGCTGCGGATCTGGTGATGCAGGAAGCGGCCACCCGTCGGGGCCCATTATCCGCCACGCGCCGCCCGATGCATACCCTTCAATCCGCCATGCCGCCGCGGGCGCGGATGGGTCGAGCTGAGACTGGCGGGGTCGATCCCCATCCCGTACACTACCGCATCGCTTGCCAGTCTTGTCGCGGGGTCTTTGCGGCCGGGGCCCGGCTGACACCCCATCGGGTGGCCGCTTCCGGGGAGATAAGGATGACGGGAACACCGCAGGGGGAAGGCCCCCACGCCGAGGATGCTGGGCAGGAGATCCCCGCCGATCGCCTCCTGGGCGAGTATCTGGCCGGGTACGCCGCGGACCACGACGGGCAGACGCCGCTCTCCAAGATGTCGGCGGAGACCGTCGACCGGATCATGGCGTACTTCTCCGAGGAGCGGGCGATTCGCTTCGACGGGCGGCACGTCGTCAATGCCATCGTCCCGCCGGTCCCCAGCCGTGCGTTCGACCGGTTCCTCGGGTTCTTCGGGGCCTGGCCGGCCAGGGAGGCGGGCCTGTGCTCCGTCTCCCTCGCCGTGACGAACCGCTGCCCCTACCACTGCCGGCGCTGCTACAACGCGCGTCGGAGCCAGACGGATCTGCCCCTGGAGACGCTTCAGTCCGTGATCGCCGGCCTGTTGGACCGCGGGGCCAGCACCGTCGCGCTGACCGGCGGGGAGCCGCTGCTGCGAGAGGACCTGGAGGAGATCTGCCGGGCGTTCGACGACCGGGCCTGCCTCACGCTGAACACGACGGGCAAGGGCCTGGATCCTCCGCGCGCACGGAGCTTGAAGGAGAGCGGGCTGTTTGCGATCTCGATCAGCCTGGACAGCGACGACGAGGACGAGCACAACCGCGTGCGCGGGGACAAAAACGCCTTCCAGACGGCCCTGGGGGCCCTCGCCGCCGCCCGGGAAGCGGGGCTGTACCCCTACGCCATGACCGTCGTCACGCCGGAGCTGGCGGACGGCGGGCGGCTGGCATCGCTCGGGGAACTGGCCCGAAAGGCGGGCGCGCTGGAGATCCGCCTGCTCGAACCGATGCGCGTGGGCGGAGCGACCCACGAAGGGAAGATGAGACTCGTGGGCGGGGATCGCCGCGAAGTGATCGACCATCAACAGGGGGCCCTCTCCCAGACCGACGGGCCCCGGTTCTCGAGTCTCGCGTACCACACGCGGCCGGAGGCGTTCGGCTGCTTCGCCGGCCGGGGCCACCTGTACATCGACGGCAGCGGCGAACTCTGCCCGTGCAACTACATCCCGCTGTCGTTCGGCAACGTCGCCCGCCGGCCGCTGGGCGAACTGCTCGACAGCATAAGCGAGTGCTTCGCCGAGCCGCGACGGATTTGTGCGGCCCGGATCCTCGCCCACTACATCCAGCCGGACATCCTCCAGACCGATCCGGCGGTCTCCAGGGAGCTTTGCCGAGCCTACCTGCACCACGGCCGCCGCTTTCCTGGGGATTCTCCCTCTTTGGCGGAGGGCGAGTACAAGCCCGTCTCGCCCAAGTCTGCCCCCTCCCCCGCCGGCGAGCAACGAGGCGACAACTGAGGAGCTACGCAGCAGTCGGACAGTTGCCGCAGACAACCGCATCGGGCAGGGCGGGACGACAGGTTATGGACGGCGGCGCGAGCGCCCGGGCGACGTGCCGTCTTGCTTGCGTTGGCGATCGGCCTTGCGCTTTCTCCGAGCGGCGGCCTCGACTTCGGCGGCGGGGCTCCATCGCTTGGGCGCGCCGCTGAGGGGAGGGGCCATCTCGTCCAGCCAGGCGTTGTGGAGCTTGGTCAACTCGGCGACCTTCTCGGGGTGGCGTCTGGACAGGTCGGTCGCCTCGCCGAGGTCCGCCGAGAGGTCGAACAGCTCGGCCTTCGCCTTCTGGCCGACGAGCTTCCACCTGCCCGAGCGGACCGCCCACTTGCCTTCCCAGCCGCCCGAGCTCCAGAACATGTGATCGTGCAGCTTGTCCACCTTGCCCGCCAGTGCCGGCAGCATGTTCTTGCCGTCGAGCGGGCGTTCGGTGGGCGTCGGCAGGCCCGCGGCCGCCAGGGCGGTCGGCAGGATGTCGATGGACATCACGGGCACGTCGCACGTGGTCCCGCCCTTCAGCCGCCCCGGCCAGCAGACCAGGAAGGGCACGCGGACGCCGCCTTCGTAGTCCTGCTGTTTGTAGCCGCGGAGCGGGGCGTTGCTGGCGTGCATCGTCTTCGCCCCGCCGTTGTCGGTCAGGTAGATCACCAGCTTGTCGTCAGACACCCCGGCCTTCTTCAGCTCGGCGACGATCCGGCCCACTCCCGCATCGAGGTGTCGGATCATCGCCATCAACGTGTCGCGAATCTCGTCGCCCGTGTGCGCCTTGATCTCGTCGGCCGGGGCCTGCGGCGGGGCGTGGACGGCGTTGTAGGCGACGTACAGGAAGAACGGCCGGGCCTTGTGCCGCCGAATGAAAGAGACGGCCTCCTCGGTGATTCGGTCGGTGAGGTAGCCCTCGTCGCGGATCGTTTTCAGGCCGCGGTAGATCGGGTGCTCGGGGTCGTTGAGCCGGAAGTAGTCGTGCGCCCCGCGGCCGAGGAAACCGTAGAACTCATCGAACCCTCGCTTGACGGGGTGGTAGGCCTCGGTCAGGCCCATGTGCCACTTGCCCAGCGCCCCGCAGACGTAGCCGCCCGGCTGGAGGTGTTGTGGGAAGAACACCTCCTCCAGCGGCACGCCCGAGCCGCCCTCGCCGCCGGTGTAGACGCCGAACCGTTGCTGGTACCGCCCGGTCATCAGCCCGGACCGCGTCGGCGAGCAGACGTGCCCGGTGGTGTATCCCTGCGTACATTGCACGCTGCGGCGGGCCAGGGCGTCGGTGTGCGGCGTGCTCACTTCCTTCGGGTGGTGCGGGTTGAAGCCGACGTCCGCGTAGCCCTGATCGTCGGACAGGATCACCACGATGTTCGGCCGGCGTTTCTTCTCTCCATCCGCGCCCCGCGCCCACCGCGGCAGCACGCTTGCCGCCGCCCCGGCCAGCACGCCCCGCCCCGCCAGCCGCAGAAACCCCCGCCGTCCCAAGCGTCTGGGGTCAAACCTACACTTTTTACTTTTTCCTTCGCGCATGGGGTTCCTCGTCTTGGTGGTCGTAGGGCGATCTCGCGTACAGGGACACGACTCTCTGCTGCGCCCCCAATTCCAGCGCGGAGCAGCGACCGCCCCCGCTCACCAGGGTGCCTGGCGGGGCGGGAGGGGGTCGGCGGTGAAGGCCATGCGGTCGGTCAGGCGGCACAGCAGGTCGGCGCGGAGGGCGGTGCTGGCGGGGTCGGACCAGAGGTTGCGCGTCTCGGTGGGGTCGGCGCGCAGGTCGTACAGCTCCCCGCCGGACTGCCCGTGGGCGACGGTGAGCTTGTGTGTCCGCGTGCGGAGCATCGTCGTGTAAGCGGGCGGGTCGTAGTGGAAGTTCGAGCCGTAGAACTCGCTGTAGACGTCCTGCCGGTGCTCGTCGAGGGCCGCGGCGCCCGTCAGCAGCGGCCAGAAGCTGCGGGCCTGCATCCCCGCCGGGCGATCCAGGCCGCAGGCGTCCAGCAGCGTGGGGGCCAGGTCGAACAATTCGACGAGGGCGGTGCTGACGCATCCCGGCGCGATCCCCGGCCCGGCGACGATCAGCGGCACGCCGACGGCGGGCTCGTAGAAGTACGGGCCCTTGAGGTAGATGCCGTGGTCGCCCAGCATCTCCCCGTGGTCGGACGTGAAGATCACGATCGTCTCGTCCCGCTGGCCCGTCTCGTCCAGGGCCCCCAGCAGCCGCCCGACCTGGCGGTCGACCACGTCCACCATCGCCCAGTAGGCCGCCCGGACCCAGCGATGGTCGGCCTCGGACATCTCGTCGTAGCTGAACCCGCCGACCCCGCCGTAGGCCTTCTCGTGGTCGATTTGCTGCCAGACGGGCTTGTCGGCCAGCTCGCCGGGAACGTAGTTCGGCGGGGGCAACTCGTCGAGGGCGTCTGCGTAGCGCTCCAGCGCCTCGGCCGGCGGGTCGAAGGGATGGTGGGGATCGAAGCAGTTCACCGAGAACAGCCACGGCCGGTCGCGCCCGGCGACGTTGCGGAGGAACGAGATCGCCCGGTCCACGCACCAGACGGTCTGGCCGAACGCCTCGGGCGGGCCCGTGCGGACGTACTGCGAATGCGGCGAGGGCGGGCAGGACCGCTCGACGCCGCGCTCGCGCAGCCACTGGCGATACTGGTTTGTCGGCCAACCGTCGCCGACGTCGTGCGACCAGTAGAAGGCGTCGTAGCCGTCGTCAATCCGCGGCTCCGTGCCCTTGCACACGTCGGGGTAGCACGGGGCGAGGTGCAGCTTGCCCGACAGCCCGCAGACGTACCCCGCGTCGCGCAGCAGCCGGGGGACGAGCACCTCGTCGGCGGGGATCATCTGCCCGTTCTGCCGGCAGCGGTTGGTCCGCGGGTATCGTCCCGTGAGAAACGCCGCCCGGCTGGGCGAGCAGACGGGGTTCTGGGCGTAGACATGCTCGAACCGCACGCCCTCGCCGGCGAGGCGGTCGAGGTGGGGCGTCTGCACAAACCGATTCCCGTAACACCCCAGCGTGTCAAACCGCTGCTGGTCCGTGCAGATCCACAGGATGTTGGGGTGCGGCATTCGCCTCGTCCTCCCCGCCGGCCAATCGTGCTCGTGATCGTCCTCGTTCTCAATCGTTTCCGGCCGTTCTCACTCGATTTCGCACGCCCCGAACATGATCTTCACGCTCTCGACCGCTCCAGTGAAATGGCCGTCTCCGGAGTAGTCGCCGACGTTGGAGAGGCCGTCGCAGCCGATCTGGAGGCCGTCTTGCGGCTTGATCGGAATCGGGCCGCGGGCCTTGGCGCGGGCGGCGAGATTGCCGTCGACGTAGAGCTTCACCCGCCCGTTGTCGTCGATTTGCCCGGCCAGGCGGACCCAGCCAGGGACCTTGTCCTTGGCGACGGCGGCCGCGGGGTTGCCGCCGACGCGAACGGTGAACGCAGGACGCCCTTCGATGAAGTGCAGCACGTAGCCGGCCTTGTTCCCGCCGTGGGCGAGGACCACGCCGTCAGGCCGGTCGGCCCGGGTTTTCGCCAGGACGGTGATCCGCGCGCCGGTGGGATCGGGGCAGGCCTCGGCGGGAAGGTCGAGGAAGTTGGCCTTGCCGTCGAGCTGCATTGCTCGCGCGCCCGCCGTGCTGCCTTCGACCAACTTGCCGCCGTGGCGCGTCAGCTTCCGCTGGGCGGGGGAGGCGTCGGCGACCGCCTTCGCGTCGTCGGCCAGGCCCGCGAACCGCACGTCGAGCTGCACGCCGGTCGGCCGGGGGAAGTGCTTCGCGATGATCCTGTCCAACTGGTCGAGGTCGTGCGACCCGCCCCGCGCGGTGCGCACGATGTTGCGGTCCTTCGTCCAGTGCTCGCGGTACCACGTGCAGGGGGGGAACTCGTCGTTCAACTCGGCCATCTTGGCCTTCAGCAGCGTGCGGAGGCGGTCGGCGTCGGCGGCGTGCCTGGGGTCATCGATCAGGTTCTTCTGCTGGTACGGGTCGGCCTGGTGGTCGAACAGCAGCTCCGACTTGTCCCGCCGGTAGATCGCGTACGTGAACCGTTTGTCGCGGACGGCTCGCCACTCGTGGCCGTCGCTCCACGCCGCCGTCGTGCCCGTGCACTGGAGGAACGCCGCCGGCGGCTCGGGGCCGGGCTTGCCCAGCGCGCAATGGGCCAGCGAGTCCCCCTCAGCCGCCTTGGGTGTGGGCAGGTCGAGCAGGCCCAGCAGGGTGGGCAGGATGTCGACGGTGTTGAGGCAGGCGTCGGACGTGCTGCCGGCGCCGATTCGCCCGGGCCAGCGGACGAGGAACGGCACGCGGACGGCCTCTTCGTAGAAGATGTTCTTCGCGTGCCGGCCCTGGGCGCCGAACATCTCGCCGTGGTCGGAGGTGAACACGACGACGGTGTTCTCGGCCAGGCCGGCGTCCGCGAGGGCCTTCAGCAGGCGCCCGATGTTCCGGTCCAGGTTGGCCGTCTGGGCGTAGTAGGTCCGCTTCCACGCGTTGACCATTTCTCGGCCGAAACCGCCCGGCAGCCTCGCCCAGCCGTCGCCGTAGGGGTCGGAGCGGGTCGAGAAGTTCGGCGGGAGAGGGAAGTCCACGTCGGCGAACGCGGCCAGTTCCTTCTCCGGGGCGTTGCCGGGGTTCCACGGATCGTGCGGCGTGCCGTAGGAGACGAACAGGGCGAACGGTTGTTTCTTCTTCGCCGCGTCTTTGAGGAAGCCGATGGCCAGGTCCGTCTGGGCGTCGGGCTCGTACGTGCCCTTCGGGCCGTAGGGGACCTTCTCGGGCGTGTCGGCGTAGTAGAACGCGTCGTGGTAGACGTGGTGGAAGTTGTACGCCGCCCACAGGCCGTCGAAGCCCAGGCGGTAGGGGCCCGGCGGGGTGAAACCGTTGCGGTCGTCGTAGTGGTGGCCCAGCTCGTTCGCCCAGAGGTGCCACTTGCCGATGTAGCCCGTCCGGTATCCGCCGCGAGTCAGGACGTGGCCGAGGCATTCGTGCTCGGGGCTGAGGCGCAGCTCGTTGATGACCATGCCCGTCGACGTGGTGTACTTCCCGGTGAACAGCGACGCGCGGTACGGCGCGCACACCGGGTGCCCGGAGACGGCGTTGGAGAAGCTGACGCCCTCGGCCCGGAGACGGTCGATGTTCGGCGTCCGCGCGAGCTTGTCGCCCGCGTACCCGCACGAGAAGTAGCGGAGCTGGTCGGCAAAGAGGTAGATCAGGTTCGGCCGGTCCCTGGGCTCGGTCATGGGCTTCTCCGCCGCCGCGGCCGCGGGAACGTGCGACGCTCCGGCCGCCACGCCGGCCCCGGCCGCCCCGGCCAGCCGAAGGAAGTTCCTTCGTGTCCATTCGCTTTGCTTCACGTCTGTTTCCTCGGCCCCCTCTGGTCTTCCTCGTTCCCCGTGGGTCGGGCAAGGACCAGGCCGACAATAGCCATTCCGCCCCGGCCAAGTCAATTGCCGGCGGGATCGATCGTCCCACGGCGCGCCGGTCTTGCGTATAATCACGGCCCGGCGCTCCCTCTATGAGCAGAAAGGCCCGTACCGATGTCATCACACGATCCGTTCCTGACCGAGCTCTATGACCGCTTGCACGAGACACCCATGCAGCGGAAGCTGCGGCGGATCGCGCCGATGCCCGTCGGCGTGGTGTTCATCGAGTGGCCCGGCATGACGGAGGACGACGCCCGCGCCCACTTCCGCCTGATGAAGGAGCTGGGCTTCACGTGCCTAAAAGGCCTGCACCCCTGCCCGGGCACGGACGCCGCGAAACTCATGCACGCCGCGCTGGATGAGGGGATCATCCCCTGGTGGTACGACGAGGCCGGGTGGGAGGCGATCACCGACGAGCTGCTGGCCGAGCTGGGCATTCCGGTCGAGACGCCGATCGACGAGGTCCGCCGGGACCCCCGCTTTCTCGCCCACCAGGAACGGATCATGCGGCGGCGGATCGACGAGTATGCCGCGCGCCCGCGCCGGCCTGTCCGCCCCGAGATCGAGGCCGACTTCCTCCGCAAGTTCTCCTTCGACGCCGAGCTGCCCGCCGCGGCCCGCAAGGACTTTGTCGTCTGGCTGAAGGAGACGTACGGCCGCCCCGAGGCGGTCTGGGAGGCGTGGAACATTCACCACGCGATGGTCCCCGGCCCGGCCCGCCCGTGGGCATCGTGGGACGCGCTGCACGCCGAGCTGGGCGAGCTGCTCAACGGGCGCGAGTACCGGCGCACCCGCGACGTGCTGCGTTTCAAAGCGGACCTGTACTTGCAGCGCGCCCGCTCTCGCCGCGAGGCGGCCGCCGAGTTGGACCCCAACGAGCCCGTCCGCGCCGGCGGGGAGATGGGCCTGCTCCTGCCCTTCGTCGCGCGAGCGACGGACATGGAGGGCATCGCCGACGAGATGGCCCACGGCGGGTCGTTCTACCCGTCGATCCACCTGGGATGGCATTTCGAGGAGGTGGACTTCGAGGTGACCCGTCCGGCGTACATGATGGCCTCGCTGGTCCAGGACTGGTTCAAGGGCGGCTGGAGCGCGGCGTGGGAGTCCACCGGCGGGCCGCAGCAGCTCAGCGGCGGCAAGGCCCCGTTCTGGCCCCCCGCGCGGGACAAGACGCCCGGCTTCACCGTCGACGCCGGCGTGATGACCCAACTGATGCTCAGCTACCTCGCCGGCGGGTTCAAGGGCTTCGGCTTCTGGTGCTGGAACGCCCGCACGGCCGGGTGGGAAGGCGGAGAGTACGCCGTGCTCGACCGGATCCTCCAGCCGACCGATCGCGCCCGGCAGATGGGGCGCATCGGCCGGGCCGCCCGGCGCCTGCGAGACGAGCTGTGGGCCGCCCGCAAGGAGCCGCTGGTCGGCGTGCTGACCGACTTCGACGCCGACGCGATCTGGGCGGCGGCGGCCGTGCTGGGGCGCGAGCACTACAAGCACCGGCCCATGCAGGCGCGCGTGGGCGTCGGCCGGGCGCTGATCAACGCCAACGTGCCCTGGGAGCACGTGACCGGCACGGACCTCCGCGCGGGCCTGGCGGGGCGGTACCGCGTGATCTGCCTGCCGGCGATGCTCGGCCTGCCGCAGGACCTGCTGGAGATCCTCTCGGCGTACGTCGCCGCCGGCGGGCGCCTCGTCGCCGATGCCCCGTCCTTCTGGTACGACGAGTTCGGGAGGCTGTTCCCCACCGCCGAGGGCACGACGTTCGAGCGGACCTTCGGCTGCTCGATTCGCGACTTCCAGTACTCGTCCAACGTCCCCCGCGCCATCGACGGGCGCGTGCTGGACGGGTTTGTCTACGACCTCGAACGGACGACCGCGGACGTGCGGGCCAAATACGACACCGGCCGGGCCGCCGTCGTCGAGAATCGTCTGGGCGACGGCTCGGCCGTGCTGATCGGCTGCGAGGCGGCCCGGGCGTGCTTCCGGCCCGGCGACGCCGACGCCGAGCGGCGGATCGTCGCCTGGGCCCTCGGCCCGAACGAATCGCCCTACGCCTGCGACGGCGCGGTCGCCTACCGCCTCGCCGCCCCGGCCGCCGACCACTACTTCCTGATCAGCGACGGCCCCGCCGCCGAGGCCCGTCTCGACACGAAGCAGTTCCACTACGCCGCTGTCACCGACGCCGTCACGGGCGAGACCGTGGACCTGAACGCCCCCATACGCCTTCCGGCCCACAGCGGACGCTGGCTGCGGTGCGAGAAGGGCGTGTAGAGACAGACGCGGTCGGAGAGGGCTCCCCCGCAACCTATAGATCGACCTGCTGCCCTTCGCGCCGAGCGACCTCCAGGATCGTGCTGACGTCATCTTCGCGCCATTGGCGCTCGCCGCACGGAATCGGCTCGATGCGGCTGTCCGTTCTCGCCGTCATGTGCCAAAGCCGGCTCACGTCGTCCAGTGTGTACTGCTCGTCGAATTGCGGCGAGACCACGACGAGGTCGATGTCGCTCCACTCGTCGGCCCTTCCGGTGACCTGAGATCCGAACAGCACGCCGAACCGAACCGGGATCCCTTCGTCGGCGAGGGCGCGGAGATACCCCCGTGCCGCCGTCATAACCTCTGCATCAACCATTCGAAGACCTCTTGCGTGCGTGAGAAGTAGGCCTCCGCCTGCTCGGCAGTCGGCGGCGGCTGCATGGATTCGGGGTAGCGCCCCTCCAGGTTGAAGGCAGTCATCTCGGAGAGGACTTGCTCCTGGTGCCCATCCACGGGAAGCCCGGCCAACTGGGCGAGGCTCAACAGCCGATGGCTTCGAGGCGCCAAGTCTCTTGTCGCTCGACACACGTGGGCCTTGAGCGCCTTCTCCAGGGCGAGGTGCGCGAAGAACAACGCCTGACGGAACCGCCCGTTGTCCAGCAACTCCCGGGCGACCGCCAGTCCCTCCCTCGCGCCGTCCCGCCACCGCGCAGCCTGTTTCTCAGAATCCACCATGGGATGGTCTCCCGATGGAGTATCCTACCTGATCCTGCAGGCGGCGACTACGGGTTTCCATGACCACTTGCTCGGCGGGGGCACGGTGTCTAGGATACCCGTCATCACCACAACCGGAATTCGAGGAAAGGTCCAGCCATGAGAGACATCGGTTGTACGCGGAGGGGATACCTGTTGCGGTTGGTCGCATTAGCGGCCGCCGCTGTCCTCATCGCAGTGGTCCCTGCGGCTGCGCAGGACAAGAAGGACGAAACGGACACGAAGCCCGAGCCGGACAAGCCCAAGCTCCACAAGGTCACGAAGGGCGATTTCCGCGTGGAAGTGAAGCTGTCGGGCGTCTTCGAGGCGACGAAGATGGCGCCGATCTCGCTGTCGCCCAAGGCGTGGGCGACGCTGAAGATCGTCAAGGTCGCCCCCCACGGGGCGCGGGTCAAGAAGGGCGACGTGCTGATCCAGCTCGAGGCGAAGAAGCTCGAGAAGGCCCTCCGCGAGAAGACCGACGCGGTTCAGCTTGGCGAGATGGCACTCAAGCAGGCCGTCGAGGAGCTTCGCGTCCTGGAGAAGTCCGCGGACGACCGGCTCATGGCGATCAAGCGCGGCCACAAGCGCAGCCTTGAGGACCAGGAGCACTACGAGAAGATCGGCAAGCCGCTGAACCGTAAGGCGACGGACGCGGCGCTGAAGGCCCGGAAGGACTCCCTGGAGTACACCCGCGAGGAGCTTCGCCAGCTCAAGAAGATGTACGAGGCCGACGAGCTGACCGAGGAGACCGAGGAGATCGTCCTGAAGCGCCAGCAGAACGCCGTGCAGCGCGCCGAGCTGGCCTACGAGCAGGCCAAGGTCGGTTACGAGAAGGCCGTGAAGTTCGACCTGCCGCGGAAGGCCGAAGACCTCATCCTGAGCCGCAAGGCCCGTGATGAGAACTACAAGAGCCAGCTCCTTCTCGCCCCGCTGGCGCTCAAGAAGAAGCAGCTTGAGGTCGCCAAGGCCAAGCGCGATCACGCCGCGGCCGTCGAGGCCCTGGGGAAGCTCAAGGCCGACCGCGGGCTGATGACCGTTCGCGCCCCGATGGGGGGCATCGTCTACTACGGCCAGTGCGACCGCGGCAAGTGGGCCACGGGCGCAGCGCTCGCACCGAAGCTGATCCCGGCCGGCACGATCACGCCCAAGCAGGTCGTCCTGACCGTTGCCGACCCGGCCGAGCTGCTCATTCGCTGTACCGCGCCCGAGAAGGAGCTCCACCGGCTGCGCAAGGACCTGGCCGGCAAGGCCACGCCGACCGGCTACCCCGACCGGAAGCTGAAGGTGGAGATGGCGTCGTTCTCGCCCATCCCCATGCCGGGCGGCTCCTATGACGTACAGCTCCGCGTGGTCGACAAATCCGGAGGGATCTTCCCGGGCATGACGTGCAGCGTGGCGCTCAGCGCGACCGAGAAGAAGGGCGTCTTGAGCGTGCCCGCCGGCGCGATTCACGGTGATGCCAAGGAACGGTACGTCTGGCTCAAGACGCCGGGCAAGCCGCAGAAGCGCGTCGTCAAGACGGGAAAGACCCACGGCGGGAAAACCGAGATCCTCGAGGGCCTCGCCGCCGGCGACGAGGTCTTCCTTCAGAAGCCCAAGTAGCCATGTACCGCATCCTGACCATCCTGGTGCTGGCTCTCGGCCCGGCCGCCGTTGCGGCGGAGAAGCCCGCCACGCCCAAGCCCCGACCGATCACCCCGCCGTCGCGGGCGGACATCAACCGCGCGCTGAAGCGCGGCACGGCGTTCCTGCTGGACCACCAGAACCCCGACGGCTCGTGGGGCAATGCCCGGCGGACGAAGCGGCTGAACATCTACGCCCCCGTCCCCGGCGCGCACCACGCCTTCCGTGCCGCCGTCACCAGCCTGTGCCTCTCCGCGCTCATCGAGACGGGCTCGGGGGACCCCAACGTCCTCCAGGCCGTCGACCGCGGCGAGTCGTGGCTGATGGCGAACCTGCCCCGCGTCCGCCGGCCGGTCACGCGGGCGGTCTATAACAACTGGGCCCACGCGTACTCCATCCGGGCGCTGGTGCGCATGCACGGCCGGGCCAAGGGCGACGATGCCAGGCAGAAGAAGATCAAGGCCCTGGTCGCCCAGCAGGTGGACATGCTGAAGCGCTACTCCTCCCTCGCCGGCGGGTGGGGCTACTACGACTTCCGCCACCACACCCAGCGGCCGGTCGGCATGTCCACGAGTTTCACCACGGCCACGGGCGTGGTCGCCCTGCGGGAGGCCAAGGACCTCGGCGTCCACGTGCCCAAGGAACTGGTGGAGCTGGCCCTGCGGGCCCTCCGCCTCCAGCAGCGGCCGGACTTCGCCTACTGCTACAGCGCCGGCTTCCGCTTCTACCCCGGCCGCCTGATCTGCCGGCCGGGCGGGAGCCTCGGACGTTCCCAGGCGTGCAACCTGGCGCTGCGGTTGTGGGGGGACGAGCGGATCACCGACGACGTCCTGAAGACCTGGCTGGACCGCCTGTTCGCCCGCAACGGCTGGCTCAGCCGGGCCCGCAAGATGCCCGTCCCGCACGAGTCGTGGTTCGCGGTGGCGGGGTATTTCTACTACTACGGCCACTTCTACGCCGGCGGGTGCATCGAGCAACTGCCCGTCTCCGAGCGCCCGCACTTCCAGCAGCACCTCGCCCGCATCCTGATCGACCGCCAGGAGAAGGACGGCTCGTGGTGGGACTACCCCATGTACAACTACCACCAGGGCTGGGGCACGGGCTACGCCATGATGGCCCTGCTCCGCTGCCTGCCGGAGGAGCAGACGGACAGCGACGCCCCAAATCGATAGCCCCGGAACGGGGCGTTTGCTGGTAGCCCCGAGCGCGAGTCCGGGGAGGGACGTTGCAGAAAGAACAGAGCCCCGAAACGGGGCGATTGAAGCCCGAAGGAAGCGGCGGTGCTTCAGTCGCCCCCTGCGGGGCTCTAATGGGGGGGGCGATCACTTACCCCGGGCTCGCGCCCGGGGCTACCTCCAGACGCCCTCCGGGCTCCGGAGTCTCGCCTGGTGGCATGCTGCAATCGCAGACGCTGACCGACGATAGCCCCGCGCTGCTTCGGGAGCCTGTTCGTTTCAGGGAGGCAACTCTCGGATTCCTCGACAGGGAACTGTTTCGCATCGCCGGGGTTGAATGTACGAGTAGGGCTGCAAGACACGTCAACATGGTCCCGATTCGGGAGGTGGTGGCTGATGGCGAAGAAGAAGGACGACAAGGCCGAGGTTGCGTATCCGCCGGAGTTTGCGGAGCTGTTCGAGAAGATCCCCGCCAAGGACGTGGATACGGCGGTGGCGGTCTGCAAGAAGCTGATCGCCGGCGGGCCGGCGACGATCAAGAAGCTGATCGACCTCGTCGGGCCGGAGTTCGGGCTCGAATCGGGCGTCAAGCCGAAGTTCGCCCTGCACGGCGTGGTGGTGTACGCGGCCCGGCCGGGGGCGCCGGCCGAGCGGAAGATGGTCGCCGAGACGCTTGCCGCCGAGCTGGCCGGCGGCCGCAGCAAAGAGGCCAAGGCCTTCCTCTGCCGGCAGCTCCAGCTTTGCGGCCGGGCCGAGGAAGTGCCCGCGTTGGCGAAGCTGCTGGCCGACGATCGCCTCTGCGAGCCGGCGACGCAGGCGATGCTGGCCATTGGCGGCCCCGAGGCGGCGGGGGCGTTCCGAAAGGCCCTGCCCTCGGCGCCGGGCAAGCGGAAGGTGACGATTCTCAAGGCGGCAGGCCGGCTGGCGGACAAGCCCTCGGCCGCCGTGGCGCGGAAGGCGGCGGGGGACGCGGAACGCGACGTGCGTCTCGTGGCCTACTACGCGCTGGGCAACATGCCCGACGCCGAGGCGGTCGATCTGATGGTCGGTGCGGCGGGTAAGACGGAGGGTTTCGAGCACCAGCGGGCCGTGGCCGAGACGCTCCGCCTGGCGCGGCGCCTGGGCGAGACGGGCGACGCGGCGGCGGCGAAGGCTGTCCGGGGCATCCAGGCGGCCGCGGCGAAGGCCAAGCGCCCCCACGAGGCGGCGGCGGCGCTGCACGACCTGGCCGTCACACAAGGCGCCCAAGCCGTTGGCGAGGTGATGGCGGCGATGAGCTCGGATGACCTATGGGTCCGCAACGCCGCGGCCCGCACAGCCGTCACGCTCGCCGGGGCCCTTCGCAAGGCCCACGCGGACGAGGCGAAGGCGCTTCTGAAGAAAGTCACCACGGCCACGCAGGAAGGCGCGGTCGTCCAGCAGGCCGAGCTGATGCTCGCCGGGACGATCTGAGCGACGCCGCATCTCTCTAGCTAGAGACGACAGGAGACGACTCGAATGGCTATACATCGAATCACACGACGGACCTTCCTGGGCGGCGCCGCGGCGACGGCGGCGACGGTCTCGATTGTCCCCTCCCACGTGCTGGGCGGCCCGGGCCGGCCGACGAGCCCGTCGGACACGGTGACGTACGCGACGATCGGCAACGGGCGGCGGGCCGATTCCGGCATCGGCTGCCTGGGCGCGCGGAAGAAGATTGCCGTTTGCGACGTGGACGTCAAGCACCTGTCCAACCGCGTCAAGAAGGGCGAGAAGATCGACACGTACACGGACTACCGCAAGCTGCTCGAGCGGAAGGACCTGGACGTGGTGGCCATAGGCACGCCGCCGCACTGGCACGCCCTGCCGTGCATCCACGCCGCGCAAGCGGGCAAGGACGTCTTCTGCGAAAAGCCGATGACCAAGTTCATCGCCGAGGGCCGGGCCGTCGCCGACGCCGTCGAGCGGTACGGCGTGGTCTTCCAGATCGGCACGTTCAAGCGGTTCGGCAACGCGGGAAAGAAGGATCACGTGATCAACCACAAGATCCTCAAGTACGGGCTGGCGAGGGCCGACGGCGTGGTGGCTACCACCGGCGCGAGAAACCGCACCGGCAAGCAGGCCCTGCCCAAGCAGGAGCCGATCCCGGAGAGCCTGGACTACGACTTCTGGTTGGGCCCGGCCCCGTACAAGCCGTACAACTCCGCCCGGGTCCATTACAGCAACCGCTTCTACTGGGACTACGAGGGCGGGGACCTGACCAACTTCGGCGCCCACAGCTTCGATCCGTTCCAGTGGAGCTACGCCAAGGACGACACCAGCCCGGTCAAGATCCGCCCGAAGGCCCCCTGGCCGCAGCACCCCGACGCGGTCTGCCAGTTCAGTTGGGTCGAGCTGACCTACGCCGACGGGCTGCGCGTGATCGTCACCGGCGGGGGCGCCAAGGCGCCCTACGACCGCGAGAAGCCCAAGAGCATGCTCAGCGAGAAGGACCTGGACGAGGCCGGGCGAAAGAAGCTCGCCGAGCTGCCCGATCCCCCGAAGCTGGTGACCTTCGGCGAGGCCGTCCGCACGCGCCAGCAGGCCGGCGGAAACGCCGAGAGCTCCCACCGCGTCTCGACGGCCCTGAACTTGGCGAACATCGCCATCCGCCTTGGCCGGGAGTTGAAGTACGATCCCGTCGCCGAGCAGATCGTCGGCGACGAAGAGGCCAACCGTTTCGTCAACATCCCCATGCGCGCGCCGTGGCACTTGTAGGCGGTCGGCGGTTGGCAGATGGCAGGGACCAACGCCCCCAGGCGCACAGGCCGGAGAGGACGAAGCTCAGCGGCGAGGCGTGCCCCGCGCGCCCGGCGGGTCGGCAGCAGGCTGATCTGCGGTCCCCGATTCCTTCGCGTCGCAAGCGCCGCCTGTTCCGCACCACCTGGAGCACGAGCTGCACCCCGAGCGCGATCGCCCCGTCGCGCCGAGCCACAGGCGGCGGACCGTGATCCCCGCCGCGGCGGTCACCAGCAGAATGACAACGAGCATCTCCATATCAAGCCGGCTCCCGTGCTTGCGATCATGGCATTGTAGGCGCGTCACGTCAGAAGCCGGCCGACCTGGTAGACGACCAGCGTCACGACGTACGCCAGGGCGGTCAGGCCGGCGAGCTGGAACAGGGCCCACCTCCACGACTCGCTCTCTTTCCACGTCGCGGCCAGCGTGGCCACGCACGGCGTGCTGATCAGGCAGAACAGCATGATGCAGAACGCCTGGAGCGGCGTGTAGGTCGCCTGGAGGCGCTTGCGCAGGGTCTGCGTGCCCCGTTCCTCCTCGGCCTCTACGGAGAAGACGATCGCCATCTGCGCCACGAAGACCTCCTTCGCCGCGAACGCCCCGATCAGGGCCGTGCTCACCCGCCAGTCGAAGCCCAGCGGGGCCAGCACCGGCTCCATGCCCCGGCCGATCCGCCCGGCGACGGTGTGGCCCAGCGCTTCGGCCCGACGGTCGGCGGCAATCTGCCGAAGCGTCTCCTTGATGGAGGCAGGCTGGGTGCCGCCGGCCTGGGAGGTCGTCGGCGCGGCCGCACGCGCGGCGGCCAGCTCGGCCTCGTAGTTGCGGTCGAACTGGCGTTTCTTGGGATACGTCGTCAGCGCCCAGAGGAGGATCGAGATCACGAGAATGATCGTCCCGGCCTTGCGGAGGTACATCCACGAGCGGTCCCACATGTGGACCAGCAGGCCCCGCAGGGTCGGCAGACGGTAGAGGGGCAGCTCCATGACGAACGCCGGGGCCTCGCCGCGGAAGAGCGTCGCGCGGAGCAGGCGAGCGCAGGCGACCGCCAGCACGATGCCGATCAGGTAGATGCCCCACAACACCGGGGCCCGAAGGTGCTGCGCGAAGAACGCGGGGATGATCAGGGCGTAGATCGTCAGCCGGGCCCCGCAGCTCATCAGGGGCAGGACGAGCATGGTCACGAGGCGGTCGCGGCGGCTGTCGAGCGTTCGCGTGGCCAGGATCCCCGGCACGCTGCATCCGAAGCCGATCAGCATGGGGATGAAGCTCTTGCCGTGCAGCCCGATCTTGTGCATGAAGCGGTCCATCAGGAAGGCCGCCCGGGCCATGTAGCCGCTGTCCTCCAGCAGGGCGATCCCGAGGAACAGCAGCACGATGTTCGGCAGGAACGCCATGACCCCGCCGACCCCGCCGATCACGCCGTCGACCAGGAGGCTGCGCAGCACACTCTCGCTGCCTTCCGGCCAGAGGCCCGAGACGCCGCCCGCCAGGTGGGCAAACCCGGCCTCCATCCAGCCCATCGGCGCGGCGGCGAGGGTGAAGGTCAGGTGGAACAGCCCGTACATCAGCAGCAGGAAGATCGGGATGCCCGCCACGGGATGGGTCAGCACGACGTCGATCTTGTCGGAGACGGTGTGCAGCGCCTCGACCGTGGAACGGACCGCCTCCTGGCACGCGCCGGAGATGAACCCGTACCGCCGGCCCGCGATGACCAGCTCCGCCGGGTCGCCCAGGATTGTCTCCAGGTGACGGGCGCTGGCCTCCACCTGCCGCAGCACCGGCTCGGCGCGGACGGCCTGCCGGACCTCCGTGTCGTTCTCCAGCAGCTTGACCGCCAGCCAGCGGGGCTCAGCGTCGGTGTGGACTGCGTGCTCGGCCTCCAGCAGCGCGCGGATGCGGGCGATCTCCTCCTCGATCTCGCGGCCGTAGTGGACGGTCCGTGGCCGGGGCGGCGGGCCCTGTTCGGCGACGCGAATCGCCTCGTCCAGCAGGTCCTCGATGCCTTCGCCCTTATTGCCCACCGTCTGCACGATCGGCGCGCCGAGCAGCTCTGCCAGACGCTCCAGGTCGAACCGCATTCCGCGCGTTCGGGCCACGTCGGCCATGTTGAACGCCAGCACGAGCGGAACGTCGAGCTCCAGGAACTGGACGGCAAGGTACAGGTTCCGCTCCAGGTTGGCCGAGTCGACGATATCCACGAGCACGTCGGGCTTCTCGTAGAGGATGTAGTTGCGGGCGACGAGTTCCTCGACGGAGTAGGCCGTCAGGCTGTACGTGCCGGGCAGGTCGACGACGTTGACATCCCGGCCGCGGTGCGTGCACGTGCCTTGTTTCTTCTCCACCGTCACGCCGGGGTAGTTGCCCACGTGCTGGCGTTCGCCGGTCAGCCGGTTGAAAACGGTCGTCTTGCCGGAATTGGGGTTTCCGGCCAGTGCGATGGTGATTCGATCCGACATGGGCGGCTACCGCCGATTCGTCGTCTGGGGGTCTCGGTGACGGACAGGTCCGCGATCGGGCTGGGGCAGGCGGCAGGAGGGAGGGCGGCACGAGGCGGCGGGCATCACGGCGGAGGCACGGGTGAGACGAGGATTCGGTCGGCCATTCCCCGGCCGATCGCCAGCCGCGTCTGCCCCAGCGCCACCAGCACCGGGCCGCCGGCGCCGTTGCTGCCCCGCAGGACGCGAACGCGGCAGCCGATGTTCAGCCCCATGCTCAGGAGGCGGTTCTGGAACGTCCCCCCGCCGGAGAGGCGGGCGACCGTAGCCTCCGTGCCCGGCGGGACGTGGCTCAGGGGCATCACGCCCGGCTTGTCCGTGCTGCGTTCCATGGGTGCTCACCGTTCTCCGCCGTCGGCCTCGGGGAGGGCCTGCTCTCGCTGCTCGCAGAATTCGAGAAAACTCGCCAGCCATTCGGCCCGATCGAGCCGAGGATTGCTCGCGAGGAACTGGCCCAGGTAGGCCAGGCGCCGCTGCACGAGCTTGCCGATATGGTGCTCCATGCCGCAGGCCGCCTCGTCGGCCGTGGTCTCGGGCAGGCCCAGCACTTCCACGAAGAAGCCCCGCAGGACCCCGTGGCGATGCACGACGTCCTCCGCGGCCGCCTCGCCCTTTGCCGTCAGCGTGATGATGTCGTACGGCGCGTAGTTTACCAGCCCGCGCTCGGCCAGGGCCCGCAGCGCCCCGGTGACCGACGAGCCCGAGACGCCCATCCGCTCCCGGATGTCCGTCGCCCGAGCCGCCTGTTTCTCGCCGACGATGTGATAGATCGCCTCGAGGTAGTCTTCCAAGCTCTCACTCAACGCATGCACAACGACAACTCCTCACAGCACCAGCAACGGCCGCCGATCTTCGGCACGCCTAAAAATGTACGTTGCAGGCAAGACGAAGTCAACCCATTTCTTCGTTCCGTTTGCCCGAATGCCGGCCTGTGCTTCGCTGCAGACGCACGCGAGAACTCCGCGAAGGGCAGCGCAGGAATCAACGCGCCGGCTGCGTCTCTACCCTCTGCCACATGGCCTGGGCACAAGCAGGCACCTGTGGCTGGCTTCGCCTATCTGCGGCTGGAATCCGGAGAGGCCGGCCTTGCCCGGGGTCGCTCGTAGTGGCCGCGCACTTCGTCGGCGGGGTACTTCCGCTCGTTGGCGTGCATCTTGGCCTCGAGGGCGGCGGCGAGGTCGATCTCCAGGCGGTTGGCCAATGACAGCAGGAAGGCCAGGATATCCGCCATCTCGTCGGCGACCTCGCGGCGTGTCGCCGTATCCGCAACGGCGGAATCGGCCTCCGTTGGCGTGAGCCATTGGAAGTGCTCCATCAGCTCCGCCGCTTCGATCGCGATGCTCATGGCGAGGTTCTTGGGCCGGTGGTACTTGCCCCACTCCCGCTCGGCCACGAACTCCGCGACCAGGCGCTTGAGGTCTGCCAGTGCCGTCGTTTCGTCCTGCATGGCCCGTTTGGCTTTCCTGCCTTCAGTCCTCGATCAAGGTGATATCTTCGGCCGGCTTCTTGTATCCCTTCTTCGCGATGTACGACCGGGCATCGTCCACCATTCTCTGCGTGATCTTGAAGTGGTACTTGCGATAGTCGTTCACCTCGATCTCGCCGACCCAGAAGAACCCCCACTTGTCGAAGAAGTCCGTGAGATCCAGCCTGGCCACGTCGCAGCAGATCTTGACGAACTCGAGCTGGTTGCGAATGGAGTCGTTCCCCCGGCCGGCGTCGGGGCGGCGGCGCATCGTTTCCATGACGTCCGCATAGAAATCCGGCCGGCCGTTGCGCGAGAAGTACAGATGGAGCTGCCAGAACGGGACCAGCCGGTCGAAGACGTTCCGGACGGCCAGAAACGACTTCTTCGGTCTCGCCTCGATGATGCTCTTTCGTGCCGAGGCGTAGTTTTTCTGCCTTTTGATGCGGCTCTTGTTGCCCATTTTCCCGCCCGTGTAGAGCGAGAAGATGTTGTTGCTCACCTCCGTCAGGCCGCCCCAGGTCATCTGGGGGCGCATCTGGAGCACGTGGCCGACCTCGTGGCAGAAGCCCCAGCACGGGTCACCGACGATCACCACGTTCGGGTCGGCGACCATACGCATCGTGCCCTTGTTGCCGAGGTATGCCACGCCGTCGCCGTCGCGGAACATGTAGTAGTTGAAGTTCACGCGAGCGAGGATGCGGTTCCTGGGGACCTTCTTGTACTTCACCAGGCCCATCAGCGTGTAGTGATGGTGGAGCATCGCATCGTAGTTGTTGATGAGCTCCACGCCCTTGCCTCGCGTGTACACGTTGAACCACTGGACCGGATAGGCGACCTGGATGTGCTTGCCGCGGGCATCCAGGATGGGGCTTACCGCGCTGTCCAGGAGGCGGTCCCAGTCGGCATTCGTGTGCTTCGAGACGTCGAAGAAGCCGTTCACCTTGCCCGTGGGAAAATGAACGCACACCTTGGGCGCGGTCTCGGCGTGGTCGTCGAAGTAGCTCACGTAGGCGTTGCCCGCGATCTTCACGTCGATCACGTTCAGGCCGACGGCGAGGTCGATCTTCTGCTTGTGCAGGCCCCACCCGTTGGGGTCCTTCGTGGGCCGAATCCCCGGCGCGGGCTTGCGCATCCAGCGGGGAATCAGCAGCGAGAGCGGCTTGCCCTGGGTATCGCCCACAAAGACGACGTTCTCGCCGGCGTCCAGGTACATGCCGGTGATGTTCTCGTAGCGGCTGAAGCCGCTGCCAAGCTTGAGCGTCCGGGCGAGCTGGCGGGTTGAGGGATAGGCTTCGTACGTGGCCGCTCGGTACGTCCCCTCGTATGTCCCGTCGAGCATCTCGGCGGCGACTTTCTTGAGCAGCTTGCTTTGGAAACCGCCCACGTCTTTCGACTTCACGCCGGGCTTCAGGCGACTGCAGGAGGGATCGGCAAAGAACGCCATATCGGCCTTCAACGCCTTGACATCTGCGCGGGCGCCGAGCGCTGCCAGCGGCCACATGACGAGCGAAACAAACAGAACGCTTTTCTTCATGTCTGGTAAGCCCTGATTGCGGTACGTCCTGGGCGGCCTCCTTCCCCGCGACCGTCGCGGGGCCGGGCAAGCCATTGTACGCGGGGTCTTGTCGGGCACAAGCCCGACGCCGTGGGCGACCGGGTCGCCGCGGGGCCGTTTATCGGATACAATGCCCACCGCGCGGCGGGGCTCGCCGTGTCCGATGCCTTGACGTGGGCAGCCCGAGGCGCTGCCCGGAGAAACGCGATGACCGTGTCCGTGGACGAGATCCGCAACACCGTCACGCCTCTGCGCCTGGTCTTCTGGGGCGGCCTTCTGTGCGTCCTCGACTTCTCTTTCAGTGAGACGGCCAACGGCGAGGGCTGGAAGTGCGATATCCTCAACGACTTCGTCGGTATGGTCATGATCACCTGGGCCGTGTTCCGCCTGGCCGGGATCAAGGTCAACGACCGGTACGCCGCCGCCATGGTGTTCGTCAAGGTGACCGCGGTGCTCTCGTGCGTGGACGCCCTCCACGACCACTTCATCTACCCGCGTCCCCCGGCCTTGTCCTTCGTCCTCACGCTGCTCGGCGCGGCCGCCATGGTGGCGACGCTGCTGTTCTGCCTGGCCATGCGGTGGCTGAGCATGGCGGCCGGCCTTTGGCGATCCGCCAAGAGCTGGGGAGTGAGCGCCGTGCTCTTCACCGTCATCTACGTCGTGCCCCTTGGCCTCTTCTACCTCGCCGCCGCCGTCGCGATCGCCACGGAGAGCTCGTTCCACATCGAGCTCGGCGCAGCCGGTCTGCTCCTCCTTCCCGTCTTCTTCATCCCTTTGATCCACCTGTTCGTCTCGACGTCGAGGATGAAGAACGAGGCTGAATCGACGGCGACTGTTGATGGGCTCGAGCCCTGATCGTTGACGGGCGCATCGGGATCGTCTCCGGCGACGGGTCCCTCCTCAACGAAGCAGCGCCCGCGCCTTGTTCATCGCCGCCGTGGCGGTGGCCAGGGCCTGGTCGGTGGGGAGCTTGCGGAGGGTCTTGTCGAACGGTTCCGTGCCGAGCGGCCCGTCGAAGCCGATGCGGACCAGGCCGCGGAGGAAGGGCTTCAGGTCGATCACGCCGGTGGTGCAGGGCAACTTGCGGGGGGAGTCGGGCATCTGGTGACGGGGCGTGCCTGTGGGGGCGTCGCAGAGATCGGCGCAGACGGCCTGGCGGTTGGTGAGGGTCGCGATGTCCTCCTCCGTGTCGCCCGCCTGCCACCAGTGCCACGCGTCCAGCGCCAGCCCGACGTTGTCGAGCCCGGTCTCCTCGGCCAGCTCCTTCATCTCCGCGAGGGTCTGCACGAAGGGGTACTTGCCCCGCAGAACCAGCGTCTTCGTGCCGAGGTACTCCAGGCCGATCCGCACGTTGTGGTCGGCCAGGAGCTTGCCCACCTCCCGCGTGCGCCGCACCACGAGGCGGAACTGGGCCCGGTAGGTCCGCGTGTTGCTGGAAGGCATGACCCAGGTGAAGCTCCGCGTGACCCGGGCACGCTGAAGCAGCTTCGCATCCCGGGCGATTCGGGCGAAGCGCTCCTTGAACTGCGCCTCGTCGTCCTGGAAGAACGGGCCGATCGGCGCGGCGCCCCATTCCAGCCCGGCCGCCTTCATCTCGCCGAGAAGGCGGGTCAACTGCTCGTCGGGCATCTTCGCCAGCGCATAGGACATCGGGGTGACCGCCTTGTACCCGTGCTTTCCGGCGAGCCGGATCGCCTCGGCGGGCGTGGCCCGCACGCCGATCTGCCCGCAGTTGAGGTTCAGTCGGAACTTGGGCTTGGGCAGGTCCCCGGCCCGACCGGAACCGCCCGCAGTCGCCACCACGGCGGCACCGGCGAGCCCCTGAAGGAATTCCCGTCGGTTCATGCCGGTCATCTCGGCCTCCTTTGGCTTTCTGCCCGATGCGTTCTCCGGATCCCTGTCGTCAACCGCCTCGTCTTGCGCAGAGAACCACCCCCGGCAGGTGGTGCCGCCCGCCCGGCATTCGTCGGGCGGGCCTGTCGTTCGTGAGGTGCGGGGCCCGCGAGGCGGCTTTGGCTCGCGCGGGCTACGGTTTCCCGACGGGGCGGCTGTGGGCCTTCAGCTCCGCGTCAAACCGGGCCAGAAGTCCCTTCAGCCGGGCGACGACGTCGGGGTGCTTGTCGGCGACGTTGGTCGTCTCGGACAGGTCCGCCTGGAGGTCGTAGAGGGCGATGTCCGGGACCTTCGGCTGCGGGGCGGCTTTCTCGCCCTTCTTGGGCCTGCGGCGCCGCGGGCGCGGCACGTTGACGTGCAGCTTCCACTTGCCGCTCCGCACGGCGGCGAGCTGGCCCTGGGCGGTGTGGTAGAAGAACGCCTCGTGCGGGCCGGCCGCGCCGGGCTTGCCCATCATCAGCGGGGCGATGTCCTTGCCGTCGATCACCCGGTCCGTTGGTGCGGCCGTGCCGGCGAGCCCGGCAAGGGTCGGCAGCACGTCCATGATGGTGGCGACCTCGGAGCAGACGCTGCCGGCGGGGATCTTCCCCGGCCAGCGCATGATGCACGGCTCGCGCATGCCGCCTTCCCACGTCGAGCCCTTCTTGCCGCGGAGGGGCAGGGACGAGCCCGCCGCCGCGCCGTTGTCCGAGGTGTAGATCACCAGCGTCTTCTCGTCGAGCCCGAGTTTCTTGACGGTCTTGAGGATCTCGCCCGTCGACCAGTCCATGCCCAGGATCACGTCGCCGAACAGCCCCGCGCCGCTCTTGCCCTTGAACTTCTCCGAGACGTGCAGGGGGTAGTGACACATCGTGTGCGGCAGGTAGACGAAGAACGGCCGGTCCTTGTTGGCCGTGATGAACCGGATGACCTCCTCCGTGTAGCGCTCGGTGAGGGTGGCCTGATCGGCGGGGTACTCGATGACCTCCTCGTCGCGCATCAGGGGGACGACGTTCCGCTTCCGCTCGCCGGCCTTGCGGGTCTGCTCGGGGAAGTCGTCGGGCAGCTTGGCGTCCTGGGCGTAGGCCATGTTGGCGGGCAGCCACATGTCGTTGCTGAACGGGATGCCGTAGTACGTGTCGAACCCCTGCCGGGCGGGCAGGAACTTCCGCTGGTGCCCCAGGTGCCACTTGCCGACGCAGGCCGTGGCGTAGCCCTGCTTCTTGAGGATCTCGGCGAGGGTGATCTCGTTGGGGTTCATGCCCTTGGTGGAGTTGGGAAACAGCACGTGCTGATGGAGGCCGATACGGCGCGGGTAGCAGCCGGTCATCAGGCTGGAACGAGACGGCGTGCAGACCGGCGCGGAGACGTAGAAGTCCGTGAACTTCATGCCTTCGGCGGCCATGCGGTCCCAGTTCGGCGTCTTGAGCTTCTTCGACCCGTAGCAGGCCATGTCGCCGTAGCCCTGGTCGTCGGCGAAGATGACGATGAAGTTGGGCCGATCCTTGCTCGCCGCGGCACGGATTCCGCGCGGGGCGGCGAGCGCCGCGGCGCCCACTCCCATGGCCTTGAGGAACGATCTGCGAGAGCGCTTCTTCTGCATGACGGGTCTCCATTGTTCGGGATCGATCGTGTCCGGCAGTGTATCAAACACCGATCGGGCTTGTCGCGTTCTGTCTGCCGCCAGCGGATTTCCCGCAGAGGCGCGGAGGGCTCAAAGCGGGACCAGAGCAATAGCGAACAGCCAACAACCGACAATCAACAACCAATACCCAACGGGGGCCGCCGCTTGGCGTGGGTTCGTTGTTCGCCGTTCGTCCCGCCTCTCTGAGCCCTCGGAGCCTCTGTGGTTCTACAGCCGGGCGAGGTTGGAGAGGGCGGAGCGGTTGCGGGCGTTGTCAAAGCTGCGGACGGCGAAGTAAAGCGCCGCCCTGTCGGTCGGTGTGGGCACGCCGGTGACGACGAATTGCTCGGCCGTGCCGGGCTCGTCGGGGGCCGGCTCGTCGGCGCAGTTGACGGCCCGCCACCAGTTGCGCTTCTTGCCGAGGTCGCGGGCGTAGTCCCACTGCTCGTAGGGGACGATCGGGAGCGTCGCGGCCTTGACCTGGTAGAGGACGACGCGTCCGCCGCCGGCATCGGCCGGCGCGGTGAAGCGGACCTCCGCCTTGCCTTCGCCGAGGAGGCGCACCCGCAGGTCGCCCACGGCCGCGGGGGGCTCGGCGTCGGCACGAGGATGGGCGGCCTCGTGGAACAGCCGGGAGACGGCGAGCACGTCGTCATCTTTGGGCGGGCGGTGCGACGCGAGCTTGCCGATCTCGTCGGGTCCGCCTCGAAGCCGCTTCGTACGGTACGCCCGCTTCGAGCCGTAATACCAGAACCTGCGGGCCTCCTCGAGCAGGCGGCGCTCGCCCGTCCACGAATAGCCCTTCGCGCAGGCGTCGGGGTAGTGGCGCGTGTAGTAGCCCGAGTGCACGCAGCCCTCGCCGTCCGTCGTGTCGGCGTGGTCGAACACCCACGGGTCGAAGACCTCCCCCAGGGCCGGGATGTCGAAGTAGACGCGGTACCACGTCTGGTGGCACGTGCGGCTGCGCATGTACTTCGCGCTCATCTGCGCGAAGGCGACGGTGAAGTCCCGCATGTCGTCGTCATCGAACCGCCGGGCGTAGGCGTCCGCGCCGTTCTGGATGTACACGTGCTGCCACGCCCCGCCGTAGCCGGTGACCGGCCAGGTCCTGCCCGCCTTTGTGAGCGATTCGACCCGCCCGCGGGACTCGGTCAGCGTGATGCCCTCCGCCCGCATGGCCGCACGGACCTTGGCCGAGACCGCCTTGCTGTCCAGACCGGCCGACGCGCCCCTGCCCGTGGCCGGGAAGCCGCGCTCGTCCATCTGCGGGCTCTGCCAGAGGGTGCGGGCACAGAGATGGGCAAGGTCCGCGAGCATGCGGTTGCCCGGGTCGGCGTTCAGCGTGCGCAGGAGGACCTGGAAGCCGCGCCCGAATCCGCGGATCGAGTGGACCTCGCTGCGGCCCGGCTGGAGCTGGTGGTGTTTGCGGAACTCGTTGTCCTTCGTCTCGACGTTGTCGATCGCCGCCGCAAGGGCGTCCGGGTCGCCGGTCAGGCAGTACCAGTCGGCCACGCCCGCGCCGTAGTAGTGGCAGTAGCAGCTCTTGGCGATGCAGTGCCGCCAGAGGTCTTTGCAGTCGGCGCTGGCCTTGCGGTCGCCCCACGGCGGGCCATAGGTGAAGTTCCACTTCTTCCGTTCCGGCCGGGTGCCCAGCGGCCCGCCCTGGGGGAACCAGATCGCCCCGTCCTTCCACCGCCAGCCGTCGGTCCGCCAGGTCTGAAGATCGACGTGGTAGCGGGCCCACGCCTCGGCGAGGTCGAACCACGCCCGCTTTCCCGTCCGGATATACATCAGCAGCAGGGCCTCGACGCTGTCGGCCTCGCTCTCGTAGTGGTTGTCCTCGAAGGGAACGAAGGCGTCGGGCGCGGCATCGCCGGGCGCGGCCGGCTCCGCGGCGGGGGCGGTCAGGCCCCAGTTGCGGTAGCACGTCAGCTCGTCGGCCAGCGTGCCGAACCGCCCGATGCCCGTCGCCTCGCAGCGGCTGTAGTACGCGCCCGGCGCGAGGACCCAAAGGCGGTTCCGCGACGCGCGGGCGAGTTGGTCCCCCGCGGCCGGGACCGGCTCGGGCAGGTCGAAGTCGAGCAGGTACTCGCTGGAGTGGTGGGAGCAGTCGAACAGCCAGCGGTGCTCCTCGTACCAGGGCCTGCCGACGGGCCGGCCGCGGCGGTCGGTGCCGGCGCCGAACCACGGCGCGATCGCCTCGAGCACGAGGCGGCTGTCTTTCGTCACAGCCAGCCGCCGGGCGGGGTCGGATGCGAACAGGCGGTCGCAAGCGAAAACCGCAGACGCGCCGCGGCGGGCGATCCACCCCGCGGCCCGCTCCTTCCCGCTGCCTTCCCACAGCACCTTCCCGCCCGGTCCGCCGGCCTTGGCGGAAACGGAGTCCCCGCCGGTCGTCAGGCCCTGGTGCAACCAGCCTTCTCGTGGCGAGGTCACGGGTCGGGCCGCGCCGAGAACGACTTCTCCGCCCTCGCCGGCCAGCGCCAGGGAGACGCTCGCGCCGGCGAGGGCAATCAGCGTGTACCGATCGGGGTTGCTGTTGCACAGCGTGAGCTTGACCTGCGTGCGGCTGTGACCGGCCCAAGCGGTGATCCACGCACGGTAGCCCAGCTTGTGGGGGTCGTCGGCGAAGTGCCCGGTGACCTCGACGGTGGCGCGGAGCGGGCCGTTGTAGACGATCCGGACGCTCTCCGGCGGCCCCGCCGTCAACGCGCGGCGCTTCCATGGCGCGGGGTCGTCCCAACCGGTCCGGCCGTAAAGCTGCGTGCAGGTGAGTCGTCCGCCGGTTACGACGGCCCGCCCCCCAACGGCGACGGTGTCGAACAGGCCGAAAGGCTTGGCGCGCGAGACGCGGAAGCGGGCGCGCCCGGTATCGACGGTGACGCCGCTGGGCTCGTCGCGGACGCGCAGCCGCGTGGCCGGTGTGGCGGCCGGGCGCCGGGCGCGGAGGATGTACCGGGCGGTCCGGCCGGCGGGGAGATCGTCCTGAAAGTCCAGCAGGACCCAGCGGAGCGTGCCGTCGGTCTCGACGACAAGGGGGAGAGTCTGGCAGGGGATCTCCTCGCCGTCGGCGCGGGACAGGGCGAGAACCTGGCCCTTGGGGAATCGGCCCTTGGGCAAGGGCACGCCGCCGGAGACGGGTTCGGCGGCGCGGGCGACGCCGGCGGACTCGGTGACGGTCAGCGGAACCTCGAACGGCGCGGCGGCGGTGATCGGCGCGGTCAGAACGAGGGCCCCCAGGAGGATCAGGAGGAGAGATCGGTCGGCCATGGGTATGTCCTTGACGTGCATGGGCCTGTGCTTGTCTCCCTTGGCGGCAGACCCGCGGACCTGCCAGACAAGACGCGGAGCAACCTGTTTCCTATGGGGAAACACCGGTGGCGGGCGTTCTTATCGGTCGGGGTTGTTTTTGGGCGGCGCGTGGGGGACACTGCCCCGGGCATTGAGGGCGCCGCGCCAGAAGGAAGAGCGGATGGACGCGATTGAGAGGCTGCGGGCGACGTACGAGCGAGAACCGGTGGACCGCCTGGTCCGGCGGGAGTTCTACATCTGGCCGGAGGCCCTCGAGCGGTGGCAGGCCGAGGGCATGCCCACAGACGTTCCGCGGGCCGAGCTGTTCGGGTGGGACGAGTCCGCCAGCGCGAGCACCGGCATGCTCGGCTGGTGCGAGCCGGCCTTCGTGCCCGAGATCGAGGAGGCGGTCCTCGAGGAAACCCCCGACTACCAGGTTGTTCGGGACATCGCCGGGCGAACGGTGAAGTTCTTCCGGGGCCGGCGCCACGGCTTTATGCCGACCTACCTCAAACACGCCGTCGCCAGCGAGCAGGACTGGGCCGAGGAGATCCTGCCCCGGCTCTCGCCCGAGACGCCCGAGCGCTGGGCCGACCTGCCCGAGCGTCTTGCCCGGCTGCGGGAGGCGGACGCGGCCGGCAAGCGAATCGTCCTGGGCGGGATCGGCGGGTACATGTACCTGCGGGCGCTGGTCGGGCCGGAGGAGATCTGCTACCTGCTGATCGACAATCCCGCGCTGGTTCACGCGATGATGGAGGCGTGGCTGGCCCTGGCCGATGCCGTCGCCAAGCGCGTTCAGCAGGCCGTCGAGCTCGACGAGGTCTTCCTCGCCGAGGACATCTGCTACAACCACGGTCTGCTGATCAGCCCCGACATGGTCCGGGCGTTTCTGTTTCCGTACTACCAGGAGCTGCTATCCCGCATTCGCGGCCGGCAGACGGCGAAACGGCTGTTCTTCCAACTGGACACGGACGGCAACTGCACCGAGGCGATCGAGCTGTACCGGGAGATCGGCATGGACGTGATGAGCCCGTTCGAGGTCGCCGCCGGCAACGACGTGGTCGAGGCCGCCCGCGCTCATCCGGACCTGGTGATCTTCGGCGGGATCGACAAGCGCGTTCTGGCGGCCGGGCCGGAGGCCATCGACGCCCACCTGGAGCACATCCTGCCCTTCATGGTGGAGCGCGGCGGGTACATTCCCACGTGCGACCACGGCGTGCCGGACGACGTCTCCTACGCCAACTACCTGCATTACCGCGGGCGGATGATGGAGATGGACCACTGAGAACGGATCGTGCTGCTATCTCGTTGACTCCCTAACGCGTGGACCCGGCGCGGGTCAGGGGCGTGCCTTCTCGAGGTAACGAGTCAACGGATCAACGAATTGACGCTGACAGAACCATGGACTTCCACAACCTCATCAGTCTCACCGGCATTCCCGCACTGCTGGCGGTGGCGTGGCTGCTGTCGAGGGATCGCCGGCGGATGAACTGGCGGGTGATCGGGTTCGGGGTGGGCTTCCAACTTCTGCTGGGGGCGGTGGTGTTTCGCGCGCCGGGCAGTCGGGCGGTGTTCGGCTGGCTCAACGACGCGGTCCTCTCGCTGCTGACCGCGGCGCAGGCGGGGCAGAAGTTCCTCTTCGGCCCGCTGGCGGACGCCGCGGCCATGGACAAGGCCTTCGGTGCCGGCCGGGGCTTCGTGCTGGTGATCCAGGCCTTGCCGGTGATCGTCTTCTTCGCGGCGCTGATGGCCCTGCTGTACCACTGGCGGGTGATGACGGGGATCGTCCGCGGGTTCGCGTGGCTGTTCACGCGGGTGATGCGGATCAGCGGGGCCGAGAGCCTCTGTGCGGCCAGCAACATCTTCGTGGGGATCGAGTCGACCACGACGGTGCGCCCGTTCCTCCGGCGGATGACGCGGTCGGAGCTGTGCACCATCCTGACGGCGGGCATGGCGACCGTGGCGTCCAGCACGCTGGCGGTATACGTGGGCTTCCTGAAGGACACGTTCGAGGGGATCGCGGGACACTTGATCTCGGCGTCGATTCTATCGGCCCCCGCGGCGATCGTGTGCTCGAAGGTGCTGCTGCCCGAGGACGGCGAGCCGGTCACGCTGGGGCGGAGCGTTCGCCCCCAGGTCGAGCCGGCCGCGAGCGCCATCGACGCCGTCATCGGCGGGGCGATGGCGGGCGTGAGGCTGGTGGTGGGGATCTGCGCGCTGTTGATCGCCTTCCTGGGGATGGTGGCGCTGGTTGACCTGGGGCTCGGCGAGGTGGGTCGGTGGTTCGGCATGGACGGCGAGGCGGGGGCGACGCTCTCGCTGAGCTGGCTGCTGGGCTACGTGTTTCGCCCGGTCGCGGCGGCGATCGGCGTGCCGTGGTCCGACGCCCGCCTGGCCGGGGAGATGCTCGGAACGCGCCTGGTGGCTACCGAGATCCCCGCCTACCTGCACCTGGCCGACGCGATGAAGGCCGGGGCGTTCAGCCATCCCCGCAGCGCCGTGGTGACGGCGTACGCCCTGTGCGGATTCGCGCACGTGGCGTCGCTGGCGATCTTCGTGGGCGGCACGGCCGCCCTGGTCCCAGAGCGCCGCAGTGACCTGGCTGCCGTCGGCCCGCGTGCCCTGCTGGCGGCCACGCTCGCCTGCCTGATGACCGGCGCGGTGGCGGGGACGTTTTTCGTCGCGCCGGGGGGAGGATAGACCGGCCAGGGGGCAATACCGAAATCCGAATCTCGAAGCCCGAAGGAAACTCGAAGTACGAAATCCGAAACGCAGAATGGCATCGTGGGGTGAATGCGGGGGCGCCTCTTCTCCGATTTCGGGTTTCAGGTTTCAGGTTTCCTTTGGATTTCGAATTTCGGATTTCGAGTTTCCTTCGACCTTTGGTCGAGGCACGATCGGTTCGGTACCGACCACCGCGGTCGCACAGACCTTCATGCACTGCTCGACGGACATATCCACGTCGCAGATGTTCTCCGGGCTGACCAGCACGGTGGGGCCGCCGATCATGTAGCTCAGGGGCAAGTAGACGGCCACCTTGCGGTGGGGGTCGTCGGCGGGCAGGCCGAGGGGGTCCTCGTTGGTCAGCACGCCGAGGCAGGTCATGTCCGTCTCGGGCATCTGGTACTGGACGACGCGGCCCATCTTCTCCGCCCCGCCGCCGAAGAGGCCCATCATGTCGCGGACGGACTCGTAGATCGTCTTGATGCCCGGCACGCGGGTGACGATGCGCTCCAACAGGCTGAAGAACAGGCGGAACAGCCACACGTGCGTCATCAGGCCGAAGACGTACACCCCCGCGACGATCAGCAGCGCCCCGGTCCCCGGCGGGGGCTGGATGGGCAGGCCGAGGCTTTCGCACGCCTGTCGCCCAAGCGCGTCCAGCCAGGCGCCAACGGCCCACGCGACCCAGACGGTGATCGCCAGCGGCACGAGGACGAGCGCGCCGGCGAAGAAGATGCGTATCTGCCGGTTGAGGAAGCTCCGCAGCCCCCGTTGGGCGCCGACGGGCGGAAGGGCGTCCGCCGGCGGCTCGCCGTCCTCGCCGCGAACGCTCCGGACGCCTTCGGCCAGCGAGTCGGCGAAGTGCAGGACGGTGTCCAGCTTGGAGACCTGGAAGACGCGGTAGAGGTTGCTCGGCAGGCCGCAGATGACCATCCGCCCGCCGGCCAGCTCGGCCTTCTTGTGCAGCGAGACCAGGACCCCGAGCATCTGCGACGCCAGGAACCGCACGGCGGTGAAGTCCAGGGCCAGCCGGACGTGCTTGCCCTCCTCGATGAGGGCGTGGAGCGCCGGCTCCATCTCCCGCACCCCGGCCGAGTGCAGCACCGGCGCGTTGCGGAAGTCCACGACGGCCACGTCTTCCATCCGCGAGACGATCAACCCATGTTCCGGCATGGCGCTCGCCTTTCTTGCTGGGCAACCGCGCGGGTCGTCGACAGCGGGGGCTCCGCCGCCGGCGCGAACTGCGGTTGGCCCGTGTCTGGAGTCCGAAGGTCTCGACGTTCGAGGCCCACGGCCGCGGTCAGGCCTCGCCGGCGGGGTCGAGCAGGTCGATCGCGGCCTTGGGGCTCTCGGCGATGGTCAGCAGCTTGTCCAGCCGCATGACGCGGAAGACCCGGTTGACATCCCCCTGCAGGCCGCAGACGACGACCTGTCCATGGGCGGCCTGCGCCTTCTTCGTCAGTTCGACGAGGATTCCCAGCATCCTCGATGCGATGAACCGAACTTCGGAGAAGTCCACGACGATCCGCGGCGCGGGCGGGCCCGAGGCCAGCCGCAGCATCTCCTTGGCCAGCGACTGCGACGTGGAGATGTCGAGCACGGTCGTGCTCCGGAAGGAGACGACGGTCACCTCGTTCGTCTGCGATACGGCCAAGCTACCCTTCGACATGCCCGTATCTCCCGTCCCTCCGGCCGACGCATCGCGTATCCGCCACTTCGTATTGTAAAACGCGCATCGAGGGATGGGGCCGAAAAAAGCGGCGAACACTCGCCCGTCCCGGCGCGAGCCTGGTCTGACGAACCACGCGGCCGGCTCGGGCCGGTTGATTCACCGCAGATCGCGGAGGCACAGAGGTATTCACATAAAAAGAGCTTACGGCGGAAAGGGCGCGTACTACGAGGACAGGGGGCCGGACGCCGTTGGGTTCGCGTTTCTGCTGAGACTCACAGGTCTATGCCAATAAGGGCTTTGCCTCTGCGCCCTCCGCGCCACTGCGGTCAACGCATCATGCGTCCCGGTCCGGCCTCACGCCAGCTCGAAGATCGACTGGGTCTTGACCATCGTCAGCTCGCCGGGGAAGGCGTGGAAGGTGAAGACGTGCAGGCTGTTGGGCCTCGCCTCGTAGTCGATGAAGGTGAACGGCGTCAGCGACTGGGTCATCCACCGGGGGAAGGGCACGAACAGCCCTCGCTGGGCGCCGAGGCGGGCGAGGTCGTGGTGGGTCTTGGTGTAGACGGCCGGGCTCATCGACTCGACCTGGAAGCTCATCAGGTAGTTGATCTCCTCCGCCCGCTTGCGCTGGTGGTCGCGCTCGCCGCGGAAGGGCAGCTCGAGGAGCTGGCCGCGCTGGGGGAGGATGTTGTCCGCGTCGGCGGTGGCCTCCAGGACGGTGCAGCGGTCGCGATAAAAGCCGATCACGTGCGTGCAGCCGGTCACCCAGATCTGGGCCTCATATCCCTTCTTGATGATATGATGATCGTGGTAGATGTCGAACAGTTCGGGGTGCAGCGGCCGGTCGTACAGGTAGAACCGGAGCGTCTCGACGCTTTGCTTCTGACCGATGCTCATCCGTACTGCTCCTTCGCCTCGCGGCCGTCTTTCCCAATTATACCACGGCCCCGTCCCCCGGCAAGCAACGGAGATTTGGCGGGCGTCAATCGTTTTCGCTCGCGTTCGGCACGCGGATCGTGTCGCCATCGGGGCCCGCTCCCTCCCCCAAGCCCCGGGATTGCAGTCCCTAGGCTTCCGGATTGCCCGAGCGACCGGATGCGGCCGTATTCGCCGCTGCTCCTTCTGCTTCCATCTCGTGCTTGCGGCGCCGATGCTCGCGGTACCGAACGACGCCCCATCGCGTCAGGAAGTACGTGGGCACGGCCAGCGCGAGCCCCACCAGGACGCTGCCGATCCACAACGCGACGAACACCTCGGTCCCGGCCTCCAGGACGCCCCGGAAGAAGGTCAGCCAGCCCTGGGTCTCCAGGTCGGCCAGACGCGTGAGGAACTTGCCCGGGTCGTAGCCCATCAGGCAGCATCCGAGCAGGTAGTTCGGGACGTAGATCGGTCCGAGCGTGGCGGGGTTGGAGATCCACACGAACGGCACGCCGACGACCTTGTTGGCCCGCAGCAGGGCCGAGACCGCCACCGTGAGGACCATCTGCAGGCCGATCGTGGGGGTCCACGTGATGAAGATGCCCACCGCCAGCCCCAGCGCAATGCGGTGCGGCGTGTCGTCCACGTGGAGCACGCGGTAGATGAAGAAGCCGCGAATGCGGTTCAGCACGTAGCGGACGGGCATACCTTCACCGTGCGGCCAGCAGTTCCTCGACGGTCGATACGACGGCCTCCGGGGCGATCGTCTGCATACAGGTTATATGGCGACAGCGGCGGCGAAGGCAACCCTGGCAGGGGACGGGCGCCACCAGCGCCCGGCCGCGAAGCAGCGGACCCGTCCGCTCGGCACGGGTGGGGCCGATCAACGTCACCACGTCGACGCCGACGGCCTGCGCGATGAACTGGGCGGCCGAGTCGCTGCACACCACGCACGCGGAGGCGGCGATCAGTGCGACCATCGCGGGCAGGTCGGTCTGCCCGGCGAGGCTGACGCAGCCGCCGCCGGCGCCGTCGGCGATGCGCTCGCACAGCGCGCGGTCTCCCGCCGTGCCGAGCAGCGCCACCGGCCGGCGGCGTGCCAGGTCGGCCGCGACGGCCTGCCAGTGCCGGGGCGGGTAGCACTTGGTCTCCCATCGGGTCGGCGGGACCAGCAGGACGAACTCGCCTTCCAGCCCACAGGTGCGGCGAAGCGTTGCGGCGGTGGCCCGGCCGGCGGGCGTGGGCGTGAGCGTCATGTCCGCCCGGCGGGCCTCGACGCCCAGGCTGCGGGCCAGCTCGAGATTGCGATCGATCGTATGCGGCCCGGCCGGGCGGCACGTGTGGGTGTAGAACAGCCACGCTCCCTCGCGGGCGGTGGCGAAGCCCGCGCGGAGCGGCGCGCACGTCGCGCGGGCGAAGAACCCGCTGCGGAACAGGCCCTGGAGGTCGATCACCCAGTCGTACCGGGCGTCTCGCAGGGCGCGGAGGAAGCGAAACAGGTCCCGGGCCGCGCCCGGCGAGCGCCACGCCCGCCCGAGGCGTCGGCGCTGGAAGAGGACCACCTCGTCGAGGTCGGCGTCCTCGGCTACCACGGGGGCGCAGCCTGCGCTGAGCATCCAGGACAGGTGGGCCTGGGGGAAGGCCCGTCGCAGGGCCCGGAGAACGGGCACGGCGGTGATCACGTCGCCGAGGGCGCTGGGCTTGACGATCAGCACCTTTTGCGGCGCGGGTCCGGCTGGGGTCCGGCGGGTCACGTCGCAGGCCTCCGGGCGGCCTTCTGCCGCTTGCGCCGGGAGCGGATCTGCTGGCGGAGCTTCCGCGCGGACAACACCG